>Ga0207755_100121_pt1 | contig 54281 bp, 63 predicted proteins | sample A23P2SouthBayCA_FD_187734 | JGI IMG/M metagenome (GOLD analysis project Ga0207755, IMG submission 187734) | Aerobic enrichment media microbial communities from Bioluminiscent Bay, La Parguera, Puerto Rico - A23 P2 (SPAdes) | ecosystem: Environmental > Aquatic > Marine > Unclassified ...
GACCCGCCGCCGTGGACGAGCACGAGGTCTTCGTCGTCCGCGCCCGCGATGGCGTCCGCAGCGGCCGCGAGCGCGTCCGTGTCGACCGTCTCCGGCGCGTCCTTCTCGGTGACGACGCTCCCGCCGAGTTTCAGCACGGTCGTCACGCGTACCACCCCGCGCGGCCGGCGTGGCGCGACGAGTCAGCTGTCACTCCGCGCGCACCCCCTCGTGGGCGAGTGCCGCGCGGAACGTCTCGTCGCACGCGGGCGTCAGCGACAGCGCCGTCTCCGTCCCCGATCCGGGGTCGAGCGCGACGACGCAGCCGCCGCCGCCCGCGCCCGTCAGTTTCGCGCCGTGCGCGCCCGCGTCGCGCGCCGCCCAGACGAGTTCGTCGAGCGAGCGCGAGGAGACGCCGAGCGCGGCGAGCAGGCCGTGATTGAAGTCCATCAGGCGGCCGAGTTCCGCGACGTCGCCCGCGGCGAGGGCGTCCTCGCCCTGCCGGACGAGGTCACCGATGGCTTCCACGGTGTCCCGCGCGAAGTCGTACTCGTCGCGCAGCGCTCGCACGTCCGCGACGAGCGCGCCCGTGTCGTGGCTCGCGCCGTCGTAGCCGACGACGAACGGGAGGTCGGGCGCGTCGATGGTCCGGCAGTCGTCGCCCTCCACGCGCACCGCGCCGCCCATCGCCGAGCAGAACGTGTCCGCGCGCGACGCCTGCCCGTCCTGCACCTCGTGCTCGACGCGGTACGCGCGCTCCGCGACCTCGGCGGGGTCGAGCGCGCTGTCGAGTTCGCGCGCCGCCGCGTCGATGCCCGCGACCACGACGGCGGCGGAGGAGCCGAGGCCCGCGCCGAGCGGTATCTCGCTCTCTATCTGCACGTCGAACCCCGCGTTCGGCCGGTCGGCGGCGTCCCGCGCCTGTTCGAGCGCCGCGTCCACGTACCCCATCGCCGCCTCGATGAGCGGCGTCGGCACGTCCACGTCCGGCGCGTCGCCCGCCCCGTACTCGACGGTGAACCCGTCGAGGGAGAGGTCCTCGGCGCTCACCCGCAAGCGGTCGTCGTCACGCTCGGAGACCGTCACCCGCGCCCGCCGCTCGATGGCGCAGGGCACCGCGGGTTCGCCGTAGACGACGGCGTGCTCCCCGAAGAGGTAGACCTTCCCGGGAGCGCTCGAAGTAGTCGGCATACCCGAGTAGACGGACGCCACGGCCTTTGAGTGTTGTTCTCTCGGCCCGGCCGCTATCCATTTCCCCCCGCTCTCCCAAGCCGGAGTATGCGCCCCGTCATCGACCACGTCCCGTTCGCCGGCGCCGCCCTCGACGACCTCACGGCGCGCTTCGAGAACGCCGGCTTCGCGCCCCGCTACGGCGGCGAACACGGGGACGGCGACACCGAGATGTCGATGGTGGTGCTCCCGGACGGCTCCTACCTCGAACTCCTCGCGCCCACGACGCCCGGGGACGAGACGGCCGGCCACTGGCCGGAGTTCCTCGCCGCGGACGCCGGCCCGTGCGCGTGGTGCGTCGACGCCGGCAGCGTCCACAGCGAACTCCAGCGCGCGATCGGACGCGACGTCGAGGTCAGGGGGCCCGTTCGGGGCGGCCGCGAGACCGACCGGGGCACCGCCGAGTGGGACGTCGGCTTCCTCGGCGGCGACGACTCCCCGCTCCCGTTCGTGGTGTCGGACCGCGCCCCGCGCGAGTACCGCGTCCCCGACAGCGCCCTCTACGGCTCGCCCGTCTCCGGGATCGGACGCGTCGTCCTCGCCGTCCCCGACCTCGACGCCGCCATCGACCGCTTCACCGGCCTCTATCGCCTCCCGACGCCCGAGCGCGACGTGGACTCGCGCTTCGGCGAACTCGCCGCGTTCCCCGGACAGGACGTCGCCATCTGCGAACCCGACGACGGCCCCGTGCGCGAGCGCCTCGACCGGTTCGGGCCGTGCCCCGCCTGCGTCCTCCTCACCGCGGACGTCTCCGAGGCCGCCACCCGCCACCCGCTCACCGGCGGCCGCGAACTGTTCGGGAAACGCGTCCGCTTCGTCGAGGGGTTCGAGCGCCGACTGGGCGTGATCGAACGATAGACGCGTCGCTCGCCGACGAAGACGCGCCGGACGGCCGACGTCAGCGACGCCGCCGCTGTCGGATACTGGGTCGCGAAAGGAAGTGTCGTCCCGTTAGATCTCGCTCTCGAAGTCCTCGAGACCGTAGGACGGCTCGGCGCCGCGACGGTCGAGCACCTCGTTCGCGAGGAGCCAGTAGACGACGGAGAGCGCGCGTCGACCCTTGTTGTTCGTCGGAACGACGAGGTCGACGTTGCTCGTGGAGTTGTTCGAGTCGCACATCGCGATGACGGGGATGCCGACCGTGATGGCTTCCTTCACCGCCTGGCTGTCACCGATGGGGTCGGTGACGACCACGACGTCCGGCTCGATGTAGCCGTCGTACTTCGGGTTCGTCAGCGTCCCCGGGATGAAGCGGCCCGTTCGGGCGCGCGCACCGACGGCGTCCGCGAACTTCTCCGCGGGGAACCGGCCGTACTGGCGCGAACTCGTGACCAGGATCTGCTCCGGGTCGTAGTTCGCGAGGAAGTCGGCGGCCGTGCGGATGCGGTCGTCGGTCGTGGAGACGTCGAGGACGTAGAGGCCATCCGTGCGAACGCGGTGGATGAAGCGCTCCATGTCCTGCGTCTTCTGCTGGGTGCCGATGTGCACCCCGGCGGCGAGGTAGTCCTCGACCGGGATTAGGAGGTCGGCGTCCTCGTCGGGCATTACGTCTTCCGTCTGAGCGGCCGGCTCGGTCGCCTCGTCGGCGTCTTCGACCGCCGTCTCGTCGACGGCCTCGGCGGACTCCGCGTCCGCGTCGGCGTCTTCGACGGGGGCCTCCTCGAGCTCGGCCTCGCTGTCTTCGTTCTCGCTCATAGTGCCTCGTCCGCGATGCGGATGAGTTCGTTCAGTTTGGCGGTGCGCTCGCCCTGGACCGTGCCCGTCTTGATGAACGGCGCGTCGGTCGCGACGGCGAGGTGTGCGATGGTCGTGTCCTCGGTCTCACCGCTCCGGTGGCTGACGACCGTGTCGTAGCCGTTCCGGGTGGCGAGTTCGATGGCGTCGAACGCGTCCGAGAGTGAGCCGATCTGGTTCGGCTTGATGAGGATGCTGTTCCCGGCACCGACGTCGATGCCGTCCTGCAGGCGCGAGACGTTCGTGACGAACAGGTCGTCGCCGCAGATCAGCGTCCGGTCGCCGACCCGATCGGTGAGCTCCGCGAACGCCTCGTAGGCGTCCTCGTCGAGCGGATCCTCGACGTACGCGAGGTCGTACTCCTCGACGAGACCGGCGACGTACTCGATCTGCTCCTCCGTGGAGCGGACCTCGTCGCCGTAGACGTACTCGCCGTCCTCGAAGGTCTCGGCGGCCGCCATGTCGAGGCCGAACTTGATGTCGAAGCCGACCTCGTCCGAGACCGTCTCGACGGCCTCGTCGACGAGGTCGAACGCCTCCGCGTCCGAGATCGGGGGCGCCCACGCGCCCTCGTCGCCCTTCGCCGCGGGCGTGCCCTGCTCTTCGAGCAGGTCGCCGATGACGGCGTGCACGCGAGCGTTCGCGAACACGGCGTCCTTCACGCTCGGCGCGCCGACCGGCGCGGCGAGGAACTCCTGGATGGCCGTCGCCTCCTGGGCGTGCTCGCCGCCGCCGACGACGTTCCCGAGCGGAACCGGGAAGTTCTCGCCCCGGAACGCGCCGCCGAGGTGCTGGTAGAGCGGCGCGCCGAGGACGTCCGCCCCGGCCTTCGCCGCCGCCATGCTGATGGCGACCGCGGAGTTCGCGCCGATCTCAGAGAAGTCCTCGGTGCCGTCGGCCGCGCGCAGCGTGTCGTCCACGGCGCGCTGATCGCCGGCGTAGACGCGACCTTCGAGGCGGGGAACCGCGTGCTCGCGGGCCGCCGCGATGGCCTCGTTGACGGGGAGTTCGATCGCTTCGTACTCACCGGTGGACGCCCCGGAGGGCGCGGCCGCGCGGCCGAAACCGCCCGACTCCGTGAGCACGTCCGCCTCCACCGTCTTGTTGCCGCGCGAGTCGAGGACCGCGCGAAGGCGGACCGTCTCGATGCGCGTCATTGTTCCCTCCGCACGGTGAACGGGAGCGCGTCCGCGTCGTACTCCTCGGCCGCGATGAGGATGGGCTCCGTCTGGTCGGTGTCGACCAGCACGGGCGCCCCGTACGACACCTGCAGGGCGCGCGCCCCGATGATGCGTGCCTTCTCGTAGCGGTTGTAGTCGGGCATTACTGGTAGGGTGAGACGACGTCGACGAGGTCCTGGTGGGAGACGAACATTCGCCGGCAGCAGTGCCGGTCGAGGCCGAGGTCGTCGAGGACCTCCGCCGGATCTTCGTCGCCCTCGTGGCTCGCCGCGCGCGCCTTGAACTCTTCCCAGTGTTCACCGATGACGTTCCCGCACGTGAAACACCGGACTGGTACCATCATGGTTGGATCACCTCAGCGGTAGGACTTCTGGTAGCGGGCGCGAGCGCCCGGGCCACCCCACTTCTTCGGCTCCTTGCGCCGCACGTCGTTGACCAGCAGCTGCCGGTCGAACTCCATGAAGGCGTCACGGAGCTCCGCGTCGTTGCGGAACTCGACGATGCCGCGCGCGATGGCCGTGCGGACCGCGTCCGCCTGCCCGGCGTAGCCGCCGCCGTCGACGGTGACGTCGATGTCGACCTCGTCGCGGATCTCGTCGCCCGCGATGCGGAACGGCTCCAGCATCTTCAGACGCGACATCTCCGGTTCGACGAGTTCGACGGGCGTCGAGTTGATTCGCACGCGACCCTCGCCGTCGGTGACCGTCGCGCGAGCGACGGCCGTCTTCTTCTTACCGCTCGTGTTGGTTACCATGTCTTGTTAGCACCCAGTTCCTCGGACACCTCGCCGAGGGTGACGAACTTGATGTTCGAGAGCCGGTCGAGCGACGTCCCTTCCAGGACCTCGCCCTCCTCGTCGACGTGGTTGCCGACGTAGAGCCGGACGTTCTCGAAGGCCTCGCGGCCGCGGTCCGTCTTGTACGGGAGCATCCCGCGCACCGCGCGCTTGAAGATGCGGTCCGGACGCTTCGGGTAGTACGGGCCGCTGTCCGAGCCGAGTTCGGCTCGCTTGCGGTACGTACCGAGGATGTCGTCCTCGTTGCCCGTGATGACAGCGTCCTCCGTGTTGATCACGGCGACGCGTTCGCCATCGAGCGCCAGTTCGGCGACGTTCGAGGCGACGCGACCCATGATACAGTCGCGGGCGTCGACGACGACGTCCGCGTCGAATTCTGCTGCGCTCATCGGATCACCCGCACGTTCGACCCGTCGGGGTTCTGTTCGACTGCCTGTGCTAGCTGGACGACCTCGCCGTCCGCGTGCTCGATCTTCGTCTCGGCGCTGGACGAGAAGTCCACCGCAGCGACCGTCACGGACTTCCTGAGGGCGCCCGAGCCGAGCACCTTACCGGGGACGACGACCGTCTCGTCCTCGTTCGCATACCGTTCGATACGACTCAGGTTCACCTCGGCGTGCGTCGAGCGCGGCTTCTCCAGCCGGCCGGCGACGTCACGCCAGACGTCCGCGCCCGAATCGCGGGCGACGGACTTCAGTTCGGCGATGAGACTGCTGAGTCTCGGGCTCGTCTTGCTCATGGTTCTAACTCCTGATGAGAGATGGGTGTGGAGTGCAGGGAGCAGGATTTGAACCTGCGAACTCCTACGAGACAGCGCCCTGAACGCTGCGCCTTTGACCAAACTTGGCTATCCCTGCACGCCCACTGAGAAGGCGTGGTCTTACCGACGATACGACGTTCCCGCCGCCCCGTAAAGGGGCTTTCGATTACCCCGCACCCAGCCGTCGCTCGTCGCGTCGAGCGGACCGTGGTGGTGGGGTTGCGGGACATCGTTTCGCCTTACAGACTTACCTTCTCGCGTAGTTCGTCCGCGCGCATGGAGATGGACTCCACGGCACGGAGGACCAGTTCGTCGACGGGCATCGAGCCGTCGGACTCGACGTGGAAGACGAACGCGTTCGGAACGTCCTCGACCTCGACCTCCTTCCCCGGATACCGGTTCGTGAGGTCGTGGCCGAACTCGGAGGTGGCGACGAGTTCGTCGCCGTCCTCGATGACGCCACGCACGATGTTCGCCTCCTCTTCGTCGCTCGCTGCGACGTCGTCACCGACCTCGACGCGCTGGAGGTGTCGATAACCGACCGCGACACCGCCCTGGAACTTCGCGTGGTCGCGCCCCCGGCCGAGTTTCGCCTCGGCCTCGGCTTCCAGACGCTGATCGTCCTTCAGTTCGATGAGGGGGACGTTCTCGTCTGCGGGTTCGACCTGCGGGTCCGAGGAGACCAGATCGCCGCTGTACGCGGTGTCCGGCCCCTCCACGTCGATGGCGAGCGTGACGACGTCGTCCTCGTCGAACTCGCCCTCCGGGGTCGTCAGCGGGACGAGCCCCATGCGGAGCGCGAGCACCTCGTCGAACAGGACGCTCGAGTTCTCGACGAACCGCACGGTGTCGATGGAGAGCGTCGGGACGTCCGCGAGGATCGCCCGGCGGATGCCGTTGGCGAACGCCGGCGTGATCCCTCGCACGAGGAAGCGCGCCTCCCGTTCGCCGTCTTCGATGAATTCGACGTCGAAGTCCGTTGCCATATGGTTTCGTTAGTAGCCGCTGTTCTTCGGCGGGCGGGTCCCGTCGTGGGGGATCGGGGTGACGTCCTCGATGCGGCCGATCTCGAGGCCCGCGCGAGCGAGCGCTCGAATGGTCGCCTGCGCGCCCGGACCCGGGCTACGCTGGAGGTTGCCACCGGGGCCGCGCACGCGGACGTGCACGCCCTCGATACCCTGTTCTTTGAGGTCTTCTGCGAGCTGTTCGGCCATCTGCATGGCGGCGTACGGGGACGCCTCGTCACGGTTCTGCTTGACGACGGCACCGCCGCTGGACTTGGCCAGCGTCTCGGCGCCCGTCTCGTCGGTGACCGTGAGCAGCGTGTTGTTGAAGGAGGCGTGCACGTGCGCGATGCCCCACTTGCCGTCTGCGTCGTTCTCTGCCATGGATTACTCCTGATTGTCCGCGCGAGCCGGGTGAAGCTCGTCCGTGAGCGGGCTCGTCTCGTCGAACGCGATGTTCTCCTCCGTGGCGACGTCGACCTTCGACGACGGTGCCGTCACGCGGCTGCCGTCGACGGTGACGTGGCCGTGGACGATGAACTGGCGCGCCTGCTGCGGCGTGTTCGCCAGTCCCTCGCGGTAGACGACCGTCTGGAGGCGGCGTTCGAGGACGTCCGTGACGTCCAGCGAGAGGACCGCGTCCAGGTCGTCGGACTCGCCGAGGATGCCGAGGCGGCGGAGGCGGGCGACGAACTCCTCGCCCTCCTCGCCCTCGCCCTCGGTCACGCGACCGAGGAGTTCGCGGGCCTCGCGCCGGTAGGAGCGCAGTTCGGACTGCGCTCGCCACAGCTCCTCCTTGTTCTTCAGGCCGTAGCGCCCGAGGAGGTCGGACTCCTCGGCGATGCGCTCGCCCTGGTAGGGGTGATTCGGCGTCTCGTAGAACTTGGTGTTCTCACCGGGAAGCGCCATTATTCGTCATCCCCCTCTGCTTCTTCTTCCATTTCTTCCTGCAGGGCTTCGACGTTGACACCGATGGTGCCCTCGGTACGCCCGGTGGACTTCGTGCGCTGCCCGCGGACCTTCTGTCCGCGCTCGTGGCGCACGCCCTTGTAGGACCGGATCATCCGCATCCGGTTGACGTCCTGATTCCGGGTGAGTTCGACGTCGTTGCCCGTGATGTGTTCGGTCTCGCCGGTGTAGAAGTCGTTCCGGCGGTTCGCCAGCCAGTCAGGAACTTCGTCGGCGAAGTTCTCCACTGCCTCGACGATACTCTCGATAGAGTCGTCGTCGAGACGGCCGAGCGTGGCGGTTCGGTCCACGTCGGCGTTGGCGGCGACCACGCGGGAGACCCGGCGGCCGATGCCGTCCATCTCGGAGAGGGCGCGCTCGACGGTCTTCGTACCGTCGAGGTCAGTCTGCCCGATGCGGACGAAGTATCGAATGTCCTCGTCCGTCTCCTCTTGTTGTTCTTCGCTCATGGTATGGTCGTGTGTGGAGAGGCGTCGTGGCGGGGATTTGAACCCCGGAGGCGGTGAGCCACAGAGTTAGCAACCCTGCGCCTTGACCAGGCTAGGCTACCACGACCCGCTCGGTGGTTACTGTCGCCCTCTCGGACTCGGGACCGTACGCCCCTACAGTGACTGCAACCTGTACGAATCACCGCCCCTACTTAACTATCACGAAACGCCGGAAGGCGTTCGCGGCCCGCGTTCAGCGCCGCGGGAGCCAGTAGACGGCGAGTACGACGGCCCAGATGGCCGCGACGGTGGCGAGCACGCTCGGGTTGGTCGCGTGCAGGTGCCAGAAGAGCGCGACGAGCGCGACGAGCGAGCCGACGGCGCCGAGCGCGGGGACGGCGGCGCTCACCGCGGAGTCGCGCCGGGTGTACGCGACGGCGGAGACGACGCCGAAGATGCTGATGAACGCGCCGGACGCGAAACTCGTGATGGATTCGAGGCTGCCGTAGACGGTGAGGATGACGGTGATGGTGCCGAGCACGAGGAGCGGCCGGATCGGCGACTCGCCGCCGGTCCGCTGGTGGCCGACGGACTCCCCCGGCGTCCCGTCCGCGTCGGGCGCGTTGTGCGCGGCGTCCGCGACCTGCTGGCTGAGTCGCGCCGCGGAGAAGAGCGTGGCGTTCAGCGCGGACGCGGTGGAGAGGACGGCGGCGACGGCGATGAGGAGGAAGCCGGCCTCGTGGAAGACGGGGCGGGCGGCGTACGCGAGCGCCGTCTCGGCGTGCGCGGCGATGGTGTCCGTCGAGAGCAGGTTCGTGGTGACGACGGCCACGAGGACGTAGAGGAGCGTGGTGAAGACGATGCTGACGTAGATGGCGCGCGGCACCGTCTCGGTGGGGTCCTCGATGCTGTCGAGGTCGAACGTGAGTAGCTCCCACCCCTCGAACGCGACGAAGGAGAGCGCGCCCGCGGCGAGCGCGCCGCCGCCGAGCGCGTGCACGCCCGACTGGAGCGTGTGATGCGTGTAGCCGTAGTAGACGCCGCCCCCGCCGACGACGAGCAGGATGAGCACTTTCGCGGCGACGAGCGCGTCCTCCGTCCGGCCGGAGGCGCGCGCGCCGAGCGCGTTCAGGCCGACGAAGAGCGCGACGCCGGCGGCGGAGACGGCGGGGCGCGCCGGGACGCCGTAGACGGCGTGGACGCCGACGAGTTCGAGGAGGTAGCTCCCGAACGCGTACGCGTACATCGCCATCGTCCCGACGTAGCCGAACGTGAACACCCACCCGACGACGCCGGCGAGCCACCGCTTCCCGGTGAACTCCTCGACGTGGTCGACGGGGCCGGCGACGTCGTCGTCGCTCTCGCGGACGAGCCGAACGAACGAGTAGCCGGCGCAGAGCGCGAGCAGGCCCGACGCGACGAACGCGAGCCACGCCGCGGGCCCGGCCGTCTCCGCGACGACGCCGAGCACGGCGAAGATGCCGCCGCCGACCATCCCGCCGACCGCGAGCGACACCGACTCGGGGAATCCGATCTTCTCGCTCACGTGTGTGGGCGCGCGGGCGACGTAGAAAGAACCCCCGGACGGGTCCGGATTCGTGGGACGACGCGACCGGGACGGGCGCGACGCGGCCGCGCGCGGACGGCTACCCTTAGTCGTTCGCGGGCGGCGCGTCCGCGGGCGCGTCCAGGTACTTCTCGTTCACCCGCCAGCCGCCGTCGCCGTCCTCGACCATGTACTCGCCGTAGTAGGGCACCCGGTTCGCCACCGTCTCGCGGAACGCGCTCGCTATCTCTCCCCGTGTCATCTCGCCCATCGAGCGCAGGTCGTCGTTCCGGTTGAGACAGCCCTTCAGGTAGCCCTCGTGGGTGACGCGCACGCGGTGGCAGTTCGCGCAGAACTCCTCGTTCCCGACGGGGTCGACGATCTCGACCATCCCGCCGTCTATCCAGTAGCGCTTGCGGTCGTGCATCTCCCGGACCTCGACGCGGTCGGCGCGTTCTCCGAGCCACTCGTGGACGGCGTCGACGTCCACCGCCCACTCCGGCTTCCCCACGAGTTCGGGCATGAACTCGATGAGCTGTAACTGGAGGCCGTCGCTCTCGGCGACGTGCTCGACCATCTCTGGGACGTACCCTTTCGTCTCCTCGAAGAGCACCATGTTCAGCTTCACCGGGTCGAGGCCGGCGTCGACGGCCGCTTTCACGCCCTCCAGGACGCGTTCGTACGCGCCGGCCTGCGTTATCTCGCGGAACGCGTCCTCGTCGAGCGCGTCCTGACTGACGTTCACGCGCTCCAGGCCGGCGTCGACGAGGTCATCGGCGCGCCCCGGGAGGAAGGTGCCGTTCGTCGTCATCGACACCTCCATCGAGTCGGGGGTGCGCGCGATGATCTCTTCGAGGTCGTCGCGGAGCATCGGTTCGCCGCCCGTGAACTTCACCGCGTCGACGCCGAACCCCGCGGCGACGTCGAGGAAGCGCACGACGTCGTCGGCGCTCATCTCGCCCTCGCGCGGCGCCATCGGGCCGCGCGTGTCGCCCAGCCCCTCGTTGTGGCAGTAGACGCAATCGAAGTTACAGCGGTCCGTGAGCGAGACCCGGACCCCCGTGACCTCGCGCCCGAACCCGTCCTCGAGCATGCTACTACGTCGCGCGGCCGGACGGATAAGCGCGCGGGTCGGGGCAGCCTCCCGCGTGACTGCGGTCTCGGCCGTCGCGACCGCTCACTGGATCCGATGCGCGGGCCCGAGCGTGACGCTGATGGCGAGGAGGAGCGCGCAGACGCCGAGCAGCACGAAGAAGACCGGTCGGTTGCTCCCGGTGTGGTCGCGGAGGACGCCCCCGAGGAACGGGCCGACGGACGCGAGGAGGTAGCCCGCGCCGACCATCATCGAGGTCAGCCTGCCGGCGGCGTCCGGGTCCGCCGTCATGTCCACGGGCACCGTCAGGGCGAGCGCGAATATCCCGCCGACGCCGACGCCCAGGACGGCCGTCGTGAGCCAGGGGAACGTGAGCGGCGCGAAGACGACGCCGAGGTAGCCGACGGCGCAGAGGCCGGTGGCGAGCGCGAGCCAGGGCCGCCGGTCGTCCCGGCGGTCCGAGAGCGGCGCGAGGGCGAACGTGCCGAGGAGCTGCGCGCCGAAGAAGACGGCGAGAAGCGTGCCCGTCCCCGTCGTGCTCCACCCGAGCGCGGCGTAGCGGGGCGCGAGCCAGGTCACCGTCGTGTAGAACAGCGTCGATTGGAGGCCGAAGAACGCCGTCACCAGCCACGCCCGCGGCGTCGACCACGGGAGGCGCGCTCGTCCCCCGGAGGGGTCGGCTCCCCAGGCGTCCCCGCTCGCGGCGATCGGCGACCACACCGCGACCGCGGCGATTGCGGGGATCGCCCAGACGGCGAGCGCGAGCGGCCACGACCCGAGCCACCGGTCGAGCACGGGCGTGACCCCCGAGACGACCCCGGCACCGCCGACGAGCGCCGTCGTGTAGAGGCCGGTCGCGCTCCCGACGTCGTCGGGGAAGTGCTCGCCGATGATCGACGGGACGAGCGTCTGTCCGAACGCGATCCCCGCGCCCGTCACGACGGCGGTCGCGAAGAGGACCGCGGCGCTCCGCCCCCAGACGCGGAGCGACAGGCCGACCGCGAGCAACGCGACGCCGAGCAGGACGCCCCGGTCGCGGCCGTATCTCTGCGCGACCGGCGCGGCCGCGAACGCGAAGAGCCCGAAGCAGAGCGTCGGGAGCGAGGTCAGGAGGCTCGTCGAGGCGTACCCGAGTCGCAGGTCCGCCTCGATGACTTCGAGGAGCGGCGAGACGGACGTGATCGGCGTCCGGAAGTTGAAGGCGGCGAGCACGATCCCCAGGAGCACGAGCCACGTCGCGTGCGGAGCGTCTCGCTCGGTCATCGTCTCTCGTGGCCATGACGGTCACCGGGACGATGTATGTTGCGGACGGCGACGCCGTCCGTCGCGCTCGTCCGGCGTCCGAGGGGTCCCCGTTCACAACCCTTATTCGCGCTTCGGCCCCTACGTCGCCCATGAACGACGCGGACGTCGAGGCGCTCCTGGGCGAGGTCGAGGACCCGGAACTCGGGGACGACATCGTCTCGCTCGGTATCGTGAACGACGTGACCGTGGAGGACGGGGTGGCGCACGTCTCGCTCGCGCTCGGAACGCCGTACTCGCCGGCCGAGTCGGCCATCGCCGACCGGGTGCGCGAGACGCTTCGCGAGCACGACGTCGAACCGGACCTCTCGGCGTACCATCCCGAGCAGGACGGCGGGGCGGCGGACGACGTCCTGCCGAACGTGAAGAACGTCGTCGCCGTCGCGTCGGGGAAGGGCGGCGTCGGGAAGTCCACCGTCGCGGTGAACCTCGCGTCGGCGCTCGCCGACCGGGGCGCGCGCGTCGGCCTGTTCGACGCGGACGTCTACGGGCCGAACGTCCCGCGGATGGTGTCCGCAGAGGAGGCCCCGCAGGCGACGGAGGACGAGACGCTCGTGCCGCCCGAGAAGTACGGGGTGAAGCTGATGAGCATGGCCTTCCTCACGGGGGAGGACGACCCGGTCATCTGGCGCGGTCCGATGGTCCACAAGGTCCTCACGCAGCTCGTCGAGGACGTCGAGTGGGGCTACCTCGACTACCTCATCGTGGACCTCCCGCCGGGGACGGGCGACACGCAACTCACCGTCCTGCAGACGATGCCGGTGACGGGCGCGGTGGTGGTGACGACGCCGCAGGACGTCGCGCTGGACGACGCGCGGCGAGGCCTGGAGATGTTCGGCACGCACGACACGCCCGTGCTGGGGATCGTGGAGAACATGAGCGCGTTCGTCTGCCCGGACTGCGGGTCGACGCACGACGTCTTCGGCGAGGGCGGCGGGGAGGCGCTCGCGGAGGAGAGCGGCCTGCCGTTCCTCGGGTCGGTGCCGCTCGATCCGAGCGTGCGCGCGGGCGGTGATCGGGGCGCGCCGGTCGCGCTCGACGACGAGAGCGAGGTGGGCGCGTCCTTCCGGGACGTCGCGGCGAACGCGGCGGACATGGCGGGCGTGCTGAACCGCCGCGGCCTCGCTGACGAGAACTAGCCGGGGAAGCAGACGGAGAGGCGCGCGCTCCACGCGCTCGTCGGGCGGGCGCTGCAGCGCCACGCGTCGGGCGGGAGCGCGACGTCGACGTCGACGCTCGATCTTTTCGCGGCGACCTGTCCGCGTTCGTCGGCGGCGCGGACGACCACGTCGTGGGGGCCGGGCGCGACGTCGCGGGTGAACCGGAGCGTTCGCCCGCGCTCGCCGGTGGGCGCGCTCGCGACCCGTTCCCCGTCGACGCTGACGGTGAGCGACGCGAGGTCGGCGGCGGGGTCGCGCGCGGTGGCGTTCACCGTGAGGGCGTCGCCGCCGCTGACGGTGGCGGCGAGCGTCGGTCCGGGGTCGGCGACGACGCGCGTGTCGCCGTCCGGGAAGGTGGCGTGCCGGTAGTCGCTCTCGCGGACGGCGTGCAGGTGGTGCGCGCCGGGGGCGAGCGAGAGCGTGACGCTCGTGCCGCTGCCGACGCGGCGGCCGTCGAGCTCCCAGTGGAACGCGGGGGCGCGGGGGTCGACGACGCGGTAGGTAGCGGTGAGTGCGCCCCCGGTGACGTTCCGCGGGCCGGTGACGTTCGGCGCGGTGTTCGGGACGACGTTCGCACCGCCGCCGCCGCTGACGCCGGTCGCGACGACTGTTCGGCGCGCGCTCGCGGTTCGGCCGGCGGCGTCGACGACGGTGGCGTTCACGACGTGGCCGCCGGCGCGCTCGAATCGGTGCGTGAGCGTGTCGCTCGCGCGAGCGCCGTCGAGCGAGCGCGCGGCGACGCGGCGTCCGTCGATCCGCCAGCGGACGGTGCGCAGGTCGGTGCCGCTGGCGTCCGCGGTGTAGCGGGCGGGGTCGCCGGACGCGGCGTTCGCGGGGCCGAGTACGGTGACGACGGGGCCGCCGGGGTCGGCGGCGCCGAACGCGGCGGCGGCGGTGACGTAGAGGCGGTCGGTGGCGGTGTTACCGTCCCCGTCGGTGACGCGCAGGGTGACGACGTAGCGGCCGGGAGTGGACGCGACGAAGGTGGCGCGGGGCGAGCGCGGGCCGCCGACGAGGACGTCGCCGCGCGGGCCGGTGACGCGCCACCGATAGCGAGTGATGTCGCCGTCCGGGTCGAGGGAGTCGGTGGCGTCGAGGTAGACGGTCGTGCCGGGGGTGACGTGCTGGTCGAGGCCGGCGTCGGCGAGGGGGGCGCTCCCGCCGGTGGCGGCGGCCGGGCCGACGGTCGTACCGGCGAGGAGGGCGAGCGCGAGGAGACAGACGAGCGGCGTACGCACGGGTCGACGAGAGTGGGGGACGGGGATAACTTCGGGGGGCGAATCGGCGCGGTATCTTTCATAATTTTTCCTTGGTAATGGATAGCAAACGATTTAGTGCGGCCCGCTCGAAATTCCGATAGTGGCCCACGCAGGGGGCCAGGACCATACCTATGACTGACGACGAACTCATCTGGCGAATCGCGGGTGGTTCCGGCGACGGAATCGACTCGACGAGCCAGAACTTCGCCAAGGCGCTGATGCGCTCGGGGCTCAACGTCTTCACGCACCGACACTACCCCTCGCGCATTCGAGGCGGTCACACGTACGTCGAGATTCGCGCGTCCGCGGACGAGGTCAAGTCCCGCGGCGACGGCTACAACTTCCTCGTCGCACTCGGCGACTCCTTCGCGCGGAACCCGAAGGACAACGCCTACTACGGGGAGGAGGAGATCAAGCCGCTCGCCGAGAACCTCGACGACCTCCGCGAGGGCGGGGTCATCGTCTACGACTCCGGCCTCATCGACACCGAGGACATCGAGGACTTCGACCAGCGCGTCGAGGAGAACGACTGGCACGTCTTCGACGTCGACCTCCGCGGCCTCGCGAAAGAGCACGGCCGCGAGATCATGCGGAACACCGCCGGCGTCGGCGTCACCGCGGCCATCACCGGCCTCGACACGTCCTACATCGAGGAGCTGATGGAGGACGCGATGGGCGGGGACATCCTCGAAGCGAACCTCAACGTCCTCGAGGACGCCTACCAGCACGTTCAGGACGAGTACGACGCGGACGCCCCCGACGTGAGCGTTCCCGAGGGCGAACACGACGAGGAACAGGTCCTCGTCTCCGGGAGTCACGCCATCGCGTACGGCGCCCTCGACGAGGGATGTCGGTTCATCGCGGGCTACCCGATGACGCCGTGGACTGACGTCTTCACCATCATGACGAACCTGATGCCGGACACTGGCGGCATCAGCGAGCAGGTGGAGGACGAGATCGCGGCGGCCGCGCTCGCGGTCGGCGCCTCGCACGCCGGCGCGAAGGCGATGTCCGGATCGTCCGGCGGCGGCTTCTCGCTGATGAGCGAACCGCTCGGTCTCGCGGAGATGACCGAGACGCCGCTCGTCCTCGTCGAAGCGATGCGCGCCGGTCCGTCCACGGGCATGCCGACGAAGCCCGAGCAGGCCGACCTCGAGCACGTCCTCTACACGAGCCAGGGCGACAGCCACCGCGTGGTGTTCGCCCCGGCGAACCAGAAGGAGTGCTACGAGCAGACGCGCAAGGCGTTCAAGATCGCGTACGAGTACCAGATCCCGACGGTCGTCATCTACGACCAGAAGCTCTCCGGCGAGCACCGCAACGTCCCGAAGAGCTTCTTCGACGAGGAGCCGAACCCCGATCTCGGCAGCGTCATCACCGAGGAGGAACTCGTCGACGCGCCGCACAGCGAGAACGGCATCTACCAGCGCTTCCAGCACGAGGGCGAGAAGGGCGTCAGCCCGCGCTCCATCCCCGGTCAGAAGGGCGGTCGCTACCTCGCGACCGGCAACGAGCACACCCCCGAGGGGCACATCGCGGAGAGCCCCGAGAACCGGAAGGCGCAGGTCGACCGGCGCACGCAGAAGCTCGAAGCGATCCGCGAGGAACTCGACGCGGACGAGCGCCAGCAGACCTACGGCGACGAGTCCGCCGACTACGGCGTCATCTCCTGGGGGAGCCAGTCCGGCACCGTCGAGGAGGCCGTCGAGCGCCTGAACGAGAACGGCCACGCGGTGAAGGGGCTGAGCGTCTCCGAGATGGCGCCGTTCCCGGCCGACCTCGTGACGGAGTTCGTCGAGAGCGTCGACGAGGTGCTGGTCGTCGAGATGAACTCGACGGCGCAGTTCCGCGGACTCCTCCAGAAGGAGCTCGGCCAGTACGGCGAGAAGACCGCCTCGCTCCTGAAGTACGACGGCGAGCCGTTCGTACCGAGCGAGATCGTCGAGGCCGTCGAAGGACACGGAAACGGCGAGGAGCTCTCCTCGAACGCGCGGTTCGAGGCCGCGGCAGGTGATTAAATCATGAGTGCGTTCAGTGCAATCGGAGACGAACGAGACGTAGCGCAGGACGAGTTCACGCCCGAGATCGAACCCCAGCCGACGTGGTGTCCGGGCTGCGGTGACTACGGCGTCCTGAAGGCGCTGAAGGGCGCGATGGCCGAGCTCGGGAAGAACCCGGAGGAGATCCTCATCTGTACGGGGATCGGCTGCTCCGGGAAGCTCAACAGCTACTTCGACAGCTACGGCTTCCACACCATCCACGGCCGCTCGCTGCCGGTCGCGCGCGCGGCGAAGCTCGCGAACGACGGCGTCGAGGTCATCGCCGCCGGCGGCGACGGTGACGGCTACGGCATCGGTGGGAACCACTTCATCCACACGGCCCGCGAGAACCACGACATGACCTACATCGTGTTCAACAACGAGGTCTTCGGGCTGACGAAGGGTCAGACCTCCCCGACCTCGCCGAAGGGCCACAAGTCGAAGACCCAGCCGAAGGGCAACGCGAAGACGCCGCTCCGCCCGCTCTCGATGAGCATCACGGCGGGCGCGTCCTACGTCGCCCGGACGGCCGCGGTGAACCCGAACCAGGCGAAGGAGATCATCAAGGAGGCCGTCCAGCACGACGGCTTCGCGCACGTCGACTTCCTGACGCAGTGTCCGACGTGGAACAAGGACGCGAAGCAGTACGTCCCGTACGTCGACATCAACGAGTCCGACGACTACGACTTCGACGTCACGGACCGTCGCTCCGCGCAGGAGGCGATGCACGAGACCGAGGACGCCCTCTACGAGGGCACGGTCCTCACCGGGCGCTACTTCAAGGACGACCGTCCCTCCTACCAGGAGGAGAAGCGCTCCCGCGGTGACCTGCCCGACGGCAGTCTCGCCGAGCGCTACTTCGAGGACGGCGACTGGGAGCGCTCCTACGACTTCATCGACCGGCACGCCTGAACGGGTTTCCGGTTCGGAAGATATTTTTTCTCTGCCGCCAAAGAGAGGGTCGTGAGTAGTGAATCGACCGCCGAACGAATCCTCGCCGCGCTCGAGGAGGACGCGCAGGCCTCGTACGCGGAACTCGCGGAGCGCGCGGACGTCTCGAAGCCGACGGTCCGCAAGTACGTCAGCGAACTCGAGGACGACGGCGTCATCGTCGGCTACACGGCAGAGGTCGACCCGAAGAAGCTCTCCGGACAGTCCATCGCGATGGTCGGCATCGACGTCGCGTCCGAGCGGTACGTCGAGGCGACGCGCGCGCTGAAATCCCTCGCCGCGGTGCGCTCGCTCTACACGTCCTCGGGCGACCACATGCTGATGGCCGAGGTGCGCGCGGACGACGGGAACGCGCTCGGCGACGTCATCAGCGACGACATCCTCGGCATCGACGGCGTGACCGCCGCACACCCGTCCTTCCTCCAGGAGCGCCTGAAGTGACGGCGAGCGTGGAGACGCCGACGAAGCCCGTGGAACTCGACACGGGCGCGGACATCGACGCGTTCGTCGCCGAGCACGACGTCGCGCTCGTGGACGTCTACCGGACGGGATGCGCGCTCTGTGACGCCATCGAACCCATCGTCGGCGCCGTCGCGAAGGCGTCGGACGTCGCCGTCGCGACCTGCAACCCGCAGACCGACCTCGATATCGTCGACGAGTACGATATTCGCTCCGTTCCGACGCTCCTCCTCTTCGTCGACGGCGAACTCGTCGGCCGCCTCGCCGAGGGCTTCCAGGGCGTCGACGCCGTCTTCGACTTCCTCGCGGACCACCTCGACGAGCACCGGGACGTCCTCCCCACCGAGTACCGCTAGGGGTTTTTGCGGCCGCGGCGCCTATCGGGCGTATGGCGACCTACGAGCACGAGTCGTGGGTGCGCGCCCCGCTCGACGACGTGTGGGCGTTCCACGACGGCGTCGCCGGCCTCGTCGCGCTCACCCCCGACTGGATGCGAATGCGCGTCGAGCGCGTCACCGGGCCGGACGGCGACCCCGACCCGGACGTCCTCCACGTCGGATCGCGGGTCGAGCTCTCCGTGCGCCCGTTCGGCGTCGGGCCGCGCCAACACACCACCTCGGAGATCGTCGCGCGCGAACGCGACGGCGGAACTGCCTACTTCCGGGACGTGATGGTCGACGGCCCGTTCCCCGAGTGGGAGCACACCCACATCTTCTACGGGGATGGCGACCGGACGCTCTGCCGGGATAGCCTCCGCTATCGCACGCCCGGCGGTCCGCTCGCGCCGCTCGGTGATCGGGCCGCGATGCCGGGGTTCGAGGTGTTCTTCCGGGCGCGCCACCGCCGCCTCCGCGAGCGCTTCTCGTGACGGGCGGGCGCGCCTCCGCCGCGCGTCCGCGACCCCGGCGGCGCTCGCTCCGGCGAGTGCTTTTATCGGTGTCCCGGCCGGACTAGCGCGCATGGTAGACGCAGACGTCATCGTGGTCGGCGGCGGCGCCGCCGGCCTCAGCGCCGCGCTGTTCACCGCGAAGAACGACCTGGAGACGGTCGCGTTCGACACGGACGAGTCGTGGCTCCACAAGGCCCACCTGTTCAACTATCTCGGCATCCGCTCGATGGACGGCGACGTCTTCCTCGACCGGGCGCGCGAGCACGCGACCGCGGACCACGGCGCGACGCTCCACGAGGACACGGAAGTCGAGTCCGTCGCGGACGACGGCGACGAGTTCGTCGTCACCGCCGACGGCGAGGAGTACACCGCGAACTACGTCGTGCTCGCGACCGGCGCGAACCGCGACCTGGCGGACGAACTCGGCTGCGAGTTCACCGACGACGACGTCGTCGACGTGGACGTGACGATGGAGACGAGCGTCGAGGGCGTCTACGCGACGGGCGCGATGGTTCGCGCCGAGGAGTGGCAGGCCGTCATCTCCGCAGGCGACGGCGCCGCCGCCGCGCTCAACATCCTCTCGAACGAGAAGGGCGAGCACTACCACGACTTCGACACGCCCGCGGACGTCTAGGCGAGGTCCACGACGACCGGCAGGTGGTCGGACGGGTAGCGGCCGTCGCCGTACTGGTCGCTGCAGGCCGCGCGCGTCCGAACGTCCCACTCGTCGCTGACGAAGACGTGGTCGATGGTTCGGTCCGGGTCGAGCGAGCGGTAGTCGGTCCGCGAGGTGTTCGGTCCGTGGTCGTGCGTCGCGGCGTCGCGCGCGTCCCGGAACGAGTCCGCGAGCAGGTCGTGGGGCGGGTCGCCGGCTTCGCAGTTGAAGTCCCCGACGACGACGACGCGGGCGTCCGTGATGGCGGCGGCGCGTTCGCGGACGAGTTCGGCGCCGCGCCGGCGTGCGCGCTTGCCGTCGTGGTCGAGGTGGAGGCAGAAGACGACGAACTCCTCGTCGCTCTCCCGGTCGCGGAGCCGCGCGCGCGTGCAGATGCGCGGGTGGGTCGCGTCCCAGCCGACGCTCCCGGAGATGTCGGGGGTCTCGGAGAGCCAGAACGTCCCGGTGTCGACGAGCGCGAAGCGCTCGCGGCGGAAGCCGATGGGGACGTACTCGTCCGCGGCTTCGCCCGCGCCGCGGGACGCGCCGACGAACCGGTAGTCGACGCGCTCGCGGACGTCGGTGAGTTGCTCGCGCAGCGGCTCCTGGAGGCCGAGGACGTCCGGGTCGTGGTAGCGTATCGTCGAGGCGAGCGCGTCGCGCCGGTAGCGCCACGCGTCCGCGCCGTCTTCGGGAGTGTCGACGCGAACGTTGTACGTCATGACGCGCACGGGATCCATCTGTCTCGGGGTTCGCTCGCGGTGGGTAAAAAGTCCCGTGGCGTCTACCGGCGGAGGCGTTCGCGGACGGCGGCGGCGAGCGCGACGAGTCGGCGGAGGACGGGATAGGCGAGCGCGTAGCCGGCCGCGAGGGCGGTCGCGAGGAGCGCGCCGAGCGAGACGATGACGAACGCGCCGACGCCGCTGGTGAGCGTCATCGCTTCCTCGAAGAGCGTCGGACGCTCGGAGTAGGACTCGCGGAGGAACGGACGGAGCGTCGCGCGCGGGCGAGAGACGAGCACGCCGCCGAGTCGTCGCGCGACGGCGACGGGGCCGGGGAGTGGCATACTCGCCAGTCGGAGGCGCGCGGACAAAAGCGTCGGGGAGTGGTGGCGTTACGCGCGGCGTGTCGGCGAGTGCCTATTTGGCGCGCGGCCGCGAACCCCGCGGCGTGAACGCGATAGCGACCGAGGAGTTGCAAAAATCGTACGGGCCGGTGACGGCGCTCGCGGGGCTGTCGCTGGACGTACCAGCGGGGGAGCTGTTCGGCCTGCTCGGCCCGAACGGCGCGGGGAAGTCCACGACGATTCGCGTGCTCACGGGCCAACTCCGCCCGGATTCGGGGTCGGCGTCGGTGCTCGGCGTGGATCCGGTCGCGGAGCCGATTCGGGTGCGCGAGCGCGTCGGCGTCCTCCCGGAGCAGGCGTCCCCGCCGAGTTTCGTGACGCCGCGCGAGTACTTCGAGTTCGTCGGCGAGGTGCGCGGCCTCGACGAGGAGACGGTGACGGAGCGCGTCGACGAGTGGGCCGACCGACTCTCCTATCGGGAGAAACTCGACACGCTGAACACCGACCTCTCGCGGGGCCAGCAGCAGAAGGTGATGCTCACGGGCGCGTTCCTCCACGACCCCGCGCTCGTCTTCATCGACGAACCGCTCGTGAACCTCGACCCGCTGATGCAGGAGACGGTGAAGCGCTTCCTGACGGCGTACCGCGACGACGGGAACACGGTCTTCCTCTCGACGCACGACATCGACGTCGCGGAGGCGCTCTGCGACCGGGTCGGTATCGTGAGCGAGGGCGAACTCGTGGCGACGCGCCGACCCGCCGAACTCGGCCCGGACGAACGGCTGCTGGACGTCTTCCTCGACCGGGTCGGCGCGGACGCGCGCGAGGAGACGGCACCGGCGGCGGGCGAGTCCCGATGAGCGCGACGCGCGCGGTGCTCGCGGCGATGGCGCGCGAGGAGTGGCGGCTGCACAGTCGGCTGTTCGGCGGCCGACGCTTCGCCGCGTTCCCCGTGTTCGTGGCGCTCGTGGGCGGCCTGACGGCGTGGGCGCTCTCGACGACCGGGACGGCCGTCGACACCGTGGTCGCGGGCGCGCACGTCCTCGTCCTCCTGTTCGGCCTGCAGACGGGGACCGTCGGCCTCGTCGGCCGGGACGCCGTCGAGGACCTGCTCGGGGACGTCACGCTCGTCCTGCACGGCGCGCGCGCCCTCCCGATATCGGAGCGCCGCCTGCTCGCGCTGTTCGTGCTGAAGGACGTCGCGTACTACGCGGTGTTCGTCGTCCTCCCGCTCGCCGTCGCGTTCGCGCCGCTGCTCGCGTTCGGCGCGCTCTCGCTCCTCTGGGTGACGCTCGTCTGGACGTTCGCGCTCGGCCTCTGCGCGACGCTCGCGGGCGTCGCGCTCGCGACGCGCGGCCGACCCGGGAAGGCGCTCGCGTTCGTCCTCCTCGCGGGAATCGCGCTCGCCGCGCTCGCGGGCGTTCCGGTCGCGGCGGCGACGCCGTACGCGTTCTTCGCCGCGCCGTCCGTCGGTTCGGCCGCGCTCGCCGCGCTCCCCGTCGTCGCGCTCGTCGCCATCGCGGGCGTCGCCTACGACGCCGAGTACGAACCGCCGGCGCGGACCGCGGGGGACGCGTTCGCCGCGTGGCGCGACCGACTCCCCGGCGAGGACCCCCTGCTCGTGAAGACGCTCCTCGACGTCTCGCGCTCCGCGGGCGGCGTCTGGAAGGTGGGGTTCTCCGCGGCCGTCCTCTTCGCCGTGAGCGCCTTCCTCGTCTCGCTCGCCGGGGACGTCGTCGGCGTGCGCGTCCTCCCCGGCGTCGCGTTCGGGTCGATTCTCGGCCTCACCGCGTTCACGACGTACAACTGGCTCACGGGCGCGGAGGACCGCGCCGTCTACGGCGCGCTCCCGGTGGAGACGGCCGCGCTCTTCGACGCGAAGCGGCGCGCGTTCGGCCTGCTCGGCGTCCCCGTCGGCGTCGCCGCGTACGCCGTCGCCGTCGCGTGGCGGGGCGCGGGCGCGTGGGACGCGCTCGCCGGCCTCGCGCTCCTGCTCGGTGTGCAGGGGTATCTCTTCGGCCTCACCGTCTCGCTCGCGGGCTTCCGGCCGAACGAGTTCCTCTTCGACACCGTGCTGTTCGCGGCGTTCACCGTCGGCGTCGCCGTCCCGCTCGTCCCCGTCCTCGTCGTCGGATTCGTCGCCGCACCCCTCACGCCCGCGTTCGCGCTCGCGCTCGTCGCCGCGGGCGTCGTCCTCGCCGCCGTCGGCCACGTCCTCTACGTGCGCGCCGTCCCGAAGTGGACCGAGCGCCTGCGTGACGCCTAAGCGACTGGCCGCCCAACCCTCCCGTATGAGCGAGACCACGGACCTGCCGGAGACGGACGAGGAGTGGCGCGAAATCCTGACCGAGGAGGAGTATCGCGTGCTCCGCGAGCAGGGCACCGAGGCGAAGTTCACCGGCGCGTTCATCGGGAAGGACGACGACGGCGTCTACCGGTGCGCTGGCTGTGGCGCGCGCCTCTTCGACTCCGAGACGAAGTTCGACAGCGAGGGGTCGGGGTGGCCGAGTTTCGACGACGCCGTCGACGGTGCGGTCGAACTCGAACGCGACACGAGCCACGGGATGGTGCGGACGGAAGTCGTCTGCGCGCGCTGTGGCGGCCACCTCGGGCACGTCTTCGACGACGGCCCCACCGAGACGGGCAAACGCTACTGCATCAACTCGTGCGCGCTGGAGTTCGAGGAGAGCGGGGACGACCGGTAGGGAGTCCCCGAAAACGCGAACGCGGAGCGAACGGTGTGAGCGAGCCGCGAGCAGGACGGCGGGGCCGAGCGTTCCGCGGGGCCGAGCGGAGCGACGGCGAGTAGCGTCGGACCTGCGGTCCGACTGACTCGCACTCACTATCGTTCGCGCGAGCAGGGCGTGATAATTGCTATCCGGGCGGGCCGCGAGAGGCGAGTATGAGCGAGCGCGAGAAGATGCTGGCGGGGAAGCGTTACGATCCGCGCGACCCGGAACTGGTCGCGGCGCGCGAGCGCGCGCGGGAGTTGACGGCGCGGTACAACGAGACGGACGTGGGGGCGGACGGGACGCGCCGGGAGCTCCTGGGGGAGTTGTTCGGGTCGGTGGGGGCGGAGCCGTACGTCGAGCCGCCGTTTCGCTGTGATTACGGCGCGAACGTCCACGTGGGGGACGATTTCTACGCGAACTTCGACTGCGTGTTCTTGGACGTCTGCCGGATCGATGTGGGGGACGACTGCATGTTCGGGCCGGGGGTGCACGTCTACACGGCGACGCATCCGCTGGACGCGGACGAGCGCGCGTCGGGCGTGGAGTACGGGCGGCCGGTGTCGGTCGGTGATCGGGTGTGGGTGGGCGGGCGCGCGGTGCTCAATCCGGGGGTCGATGTCGGAGACGAGAGCGTCGTGGCGTCGGGCGCGGTGGTCACGGCGGACGTCCCGTCGGGCGTCGTCGTGGCCGGGAATCCGGCGCGGGTCGTGCGGGAACTGGCGTAGCGTCGCCGCGGACCGGCCAGCAGAGTGAAACGCCGACCGGACGCAGAGGAGGTGTGTCCGACTCGACAGGCGTGGCGACGCTCGACGAGATGCTGAACGGGGGGCTCCCGGAGTCGCGCGCGACGCTCGTCACCGGGACGCCCGGCAGCGGGAAGAGCACGCTCGCGATGCAGTTCCTCCAGGCCGGCCTCGACGCGGGCGAGGAGTGCCTGTTCGTCAGCACGGAGCAGACGCTGGGAGAGCTTCGGGACTCGTTCGCGCCGTTCGCGTTCGACCTGGACCACGAGGCGTTGACGGTGACGTCGATTCACGCGCGAGCGGGGCGGACGTTCGAGAGCGAGGAGCCCGAGTTGACCGTCGAGCAGTTCGGACCGGAGGAAGCGCTCGAATCCGGGTTCTCCGCGCCGTTCACGAGCGAGCGGATCCGACAGCTCCTCGAACGGTACGCGTCGGCCGACCGGGTCGTCCTGGACAGCGTCACGGGTCTGGAGCCGATGGCGGACGACCGGGAGGTCTACCGGCGCGGCGTCCTCGACCTGATTCAGCTCTTCACGGCGGAGTTCGGTGCGACGACGCTCTTCACCGCGGAACTGGTCGGGGACGCCCCGCGCGCCGAGTCCGTGGAGACGGTTTCGCCGGCGAACGCCGTCCAGTACAACACGCACGGCGTGCTCCGCCTCTGGCGGGAGGAACGCCAGGGTGACGTGCGACGGTTCGTGGACGTGCTGAAGATGCGGGGCGTCGACCACGACACGCGCGCGCACGAAGTGGCGTTCACCGACGAGGGGATCGCGGTCGTCCCCCGCCGCCGCACGACCCGGACGGCGGCGGGCGCACCGGAGCGCCTCTCGACGGGCGTCCCCTCGTTCGACGCCCTCCTCGGGGGCGGGTTCCCGCGCGGTCAGGGGTCGCTCGTCGAGTACGACGGTCAAGCGGCCGTCAGCGACCTGCTGTTCGCGGCCACGGAGAGCGCGCTGGCGTCGGGGATGAGCGTCGCGCTGATTCCGCGCGTCAGCACTCGCCGGCGCGGGGTGGACGAGCAGATAGGGCGCGGCGAGGTGCCGTTCGAGAGCGCGGACGCGCTCATGGACGCGGACCGCCTGTTCGTCGTCGACGCGCTGGGGGCGTGGGACGGCCATCGGAACGTCCTGGACCCGCGCGTCGAGGACGCCGGCCTCCAGTATCTCTTCGAGCAGATACGCGAGCGGCACGCGGGCGACGGGCTGTTCTTGCTGTTGAACACGGAGGCGAAGGTCCACGCCGTCGGCGAGGAGGCGGCGCGGCGGTTCCGTTACTGGGCGCCGTCGCAGTTCCTCAGCGACGAGGACGTCCTCCTCGACGTGCACAATCCGGACCTGATGGAGAGCCGGATGGCCGAGTTCTACACGGACGCGGCGACGGTCGGCGTCGAGACGTGGCTGGACGAGAGCGGCCTCCAGTACGTGCGCCTGAAGAAGGGGCGCGGCGGGGACGTCGGCGAGGTGCGACTCGTCGAGTACCTCGACGACCCGCCGTATCTCCGCCTCCGCTGAGCCCTATTCGAGGCGGACGGGCGGGAGGACGACGCAGGGGACGTCGACGTGGCCGACGAGTTCGCGCGCGGTACTCCCGAGGCCGGTGCCGGGGCCGGGGCCGGGGTGGCGCGCGCCGAGGACGAGTTCGTCGACGGCGCTGGCGTCGAGTTCGGCGCGGAGTTCGTCGGCGGGGTCGCCCTCGCGGACGGCCGTCTCGACGTCGGGAACGGCGAGGCGCGCGCCCGCGACGTTGACGGCGTCGCCCGCGTCTCGCGAGCCGTCTTCGGTGACGCCGACGACGCGGACGACGTCGTCGGAGGTGAGGCGGTCCTGGAGGTAGTCGCAGGCGGCGGCGGTGGTGTGGACGGAGTCGGTGGCGACGAGGAAGCGCGTCATGGGGGTGCGTGGGTGCGCGGGCGGGATAAGCGACGCGGCGGACGCGTTCGGACGGGTCGGTATCGCGGGACGCGCGCTCGGTCAGGCGTCGTCGCGGGCGGCGTCGTAGCGTTCAAAGAGGACGCGCGCCCGGTCGCTCTCGCCGGCCTCGGCTTCGACGCCGGCGTCGGGGTCGACGGATTCGAACTCTCGGTCGTCGTGGCCGGCCCACTCCTGGAGGGCTTCGTTCGCTTCCTGCGCGAGGTCTTCGGCGGCGTCGATGTCGTCGAATTCGGCGCGGTAGACGGTCGTCCAGCCGTCCTCGGTGAGGTCGTAGCCGACGCCGTGGACGATACCGTCGTGGACGAGGACGAGCGCGGAGACGAGGCGTTCGTCGCGGCCGGCGGCGGTGTGTGCGCTCGCGGGCGCGACCATCTGGAAGGCGTCGCTGCGGTGGAGCGCGCGCCCCTCGTCGATGGTGAGCGGGCGCGGGGGCAGGGAGTCCATGCGGGTCGGGAGTGCGTCCAGCCCCAAGAGCGGGTCGCTTCGGCGCGGGCTTTTATCTCAGGGGGGTTCGTCGTGGTGGGTATGCGTGTCGACGTGGAGGAGAACGTGGCGGTCGGGGTCGGTATCGCGTTCGGCGCTGGTGTCGGCGTCGTCGTCGGAACGGTCGGGGGCGCGGGTGGATTGGACGCGGCGTACGGCGCGGGGATGGGGGTGCTCGTCGGCGCGGCGGCGGTCGCGCTGGGCGCGCGGACGGCCCGGGTCGGCGCGTTCGTCGGGGCGCTGACCGCTTTCGGTCTGGTCGCGGGGGCGCTCGTCGGCCTGGTGGCCGCGTGGGGCGCGGGCGGGTCGTACGGGGCGGGCGCGTTCGCGTGGGGCGTCGGCGGCGCGGCGCTCGGGGCGCTGCTCGGGTCGGTGTTGGTGCTCCGCACGCGGAACGCGTAGCGTCGAGGAACGACGCGGTGGCTCTGCGAGTCGTTTCGGGGAGATACGGACGCCGTCGCTCGGCGGGTGGCGTCGAAAGAAAACTGCGTGGTGTCGTGTCGCGCTTAGAGGCGCTCGACGTTGGTCGCGCGCGGGCCCTTGGGGGCGTCCTCGATCTCGAATTCGAGCTCCTGGCCCTCTTCGAGGTCGGGACCGCCGATGTCCTCCATGTGGAAGAAGACGTCCTCGTCCGCGTCGTCAGTCTCGATGAATCCGTAGCCGCCCGTGTCGTTGAAGAAGTCAACCTTGCCGCTTGCCATTACAGGCAGTAATAGGGCGGGTTCGGGGATAAGAGTTGCGCGGGTCGCGGTAACACGGCGTCTCCGGAGCGCTCCCGACCCGAACGTATCACTACACAGATAGGACTAAGGGGCGGCGAGCCGTCCCATCCGGTATGCTCACCCGCGAGCGCGACGGCGTCATCGACGCGCCGGCCGGCCCGGTCATCGCCGCCCTCGACCGCCCCCGCGGGCCCGATACGTCCCTCCTCGTCCTCGCCGACGTCCACGCGGACGCCGCGCGCGAACCCGGCTCGTGGAAGTGCCACCACGTCGCGCTCGACCGCCTCCACACCGCGCTCGCCGAGGCCGACCACCGCGGCGACGACGCCGTCCTCGTCGCCGGCGACCTCACCCGCGACGGCGGTGACGACTCCTTCGACGCCGTCGCGAGCGCGTTCGCCGCCCACGACACGCCCGTCTACTGCGTCCCCGGCAACCACGACGTCCCGAAGGACTACCGGGACGCGCCGAGCGTCCACGCGTTCCGCGACCGCTTCACTCCCGGCGTCCTCCCCTACGTCCGGCGCGTCGGCGGCGTCCACGTCGTCGGCCTCGACAGCGCGAGCGCCGTCACGGACGGCGCCGGCGGCCGCGTCACCGCCGCACAGCGCGAGCGTCTCGCCGAGGCCCTCCGGACGCTCGACGAGACCGTCGTCGTCCTCCACCACAACGTCGTCACCGACGGCGACGCCCCGATGCGCGTCGACCGACACCCGCCCGTCGGCGGCGCCGACGAACTCGCCGCCGTCCTCCGCGACGGCGACGTCCCTCTCGTCCTCTCCGGGCACGGCCACTGGCCGACCGTCGGCGAGCACAGCGGCGTCCGCGAAGTCGTCGCGCCCGCCGTCTGCTCGTTCCCGCAGGCCGCGCTCCGCTGTTCGATAACGCCGCGCGGCACCACCGTCTCCCTCGTCCCGCTCGCGGACCGCGAGGGGCTCGAATCGGCCTATCGGGCCGCGCGGGACGGCACCGACCACTCGCGGCGCATCGCCGAGCGCTTCCGCGACGGCTACCTCGCGTACTTCCCGCTCGTCGACGACCGCGCGCCCGCGAGCGACGAACGCGACGACTCTCGCGTCGAGCGCGTCAGCGACCCCTGAGTCCCCGAACCGCGACCGCCAGGAGGACGGCGAGCGCGGCGCCGAGGAGGCCGACGCCCGGCACCGGCCACGAGGACGCGCCGTTCGCGCTCGCCGCGTCCGCGAGCGACGGCCGGATGTCGTTCACGTCCGCGACCGTCGGCCCGTTCACTATCGTCACGGTGTCGTTCTGGTGGACGACCCGGTACGCGCCCGCGTAGCCGCCGTCCGGCACCACCCACGTCCCGTTCTCGCGCACCGCGTCGTGCGCCTTCAGCGCGCCGACGTACGCGTCCGCGAACTCGCGCGCGTCCGTCTCGGACTCCCACGCGGACTTCCAGACGAACCCGTACTCGCGGTCGCGCTGATAGGGGAGGACGCGGTCGGTCACCCAGCCGTCGGTCGCCGCCGCGTCGAATCGCAGCGAGCGATACTCGCCGTCGCCCTGGATGGCGCTCCGCGGCACGACGTCCGCGCCGTACTGGGTGCTCTGCCACCACAGGCCGACGAACGCGGACGCCTCGCCGAGCGAGTCCGCGCCGTTCACGCCCTGCTCGGGGAACGTCCGCCAGCCGTTCGTCGCCGCGCCCCGGGCGAGCGAGAGCGAGCGCTCGGGCGGCGCGTCGCCGTGAATGATCTCCGTCGTCGTGGTCGGCGGGTCCGCCCACGCGTCGTTCACGGCCGCCCACCCGCCGGAGTCGACGAGGTCGGAGACGTAGCCCGGCCCGCTCGCGTACGGGAAGTAGAGCGTTATCTGGAGGCTCTGCGGGGGGCTGGCGCTCGAATCCCCGCTCGACGACGACGAGGACCCACTGGAGGAGTCGCGCGCCGGGGTCGCGACGCACGACCACTCGCCGTCGCAGCGCTCGGTGTACTTCGTCTCGACGTAGCGCGCCTCGCCCTCGATCAGTCCGCTGGTCGCGAGCTGTGCGTCCTGCGTGTCCGGGTTGTACTTCGCGTCCGTGAGGTCGTAGTGCTGGTCTTGGAGGGCGTGGACGAGTTCGTGTGCGAGCGTCGCGTGGTCGATGTGCGCGTTCTTCCCGGACGGGACGATGATCTTGATCTCGTCGCTCGACGAGGAGTAGAACCCCTGTACGTTGTTCGAGTAGTACGTCTGCGTGGCGGCGGAGAGGTTCGTGTCGTCGCCGAGGATGAGCGCGGCCTCCCAGACCTGCTGGTTCCACCGCGAGTGCGCCGCGTCCACGCTCCCGCCCGACGTGTCGTTCCGGTAGTCCGAGCGCGCGAGGACGTCCACCGGCACGGCGTGCTCGAAGTTCCGGTCGCGCAACACCTCGACGCGCGCCATCGTCCGGCGGACGTACGCGCGCGACTCCGCGTCGCTCAGCCCGTCCGACTGGTCGACGTCGATGGGCGTGTCGTACCAGTAGCCCCCGAAGTAGCCGATAGTGGCGTTCTCCGCGGGCGCGTCGTGCGAGGGGGTGGCGTTCGCGGCGGCGCTCCCGTCGGTGGCGGGCGCGACAGTCGCGCCGTCAGCTGGCGACGGCGCGGCGGACGCGGCGCCCGTGACGCCGGCGGCGAGGACGAGGAGCGCTGCGACGAGCGAGCGTGTAGACGACCGCATTACCACGTCGTTCGCGCGCCGACACCTAACCCTTGGTGGGTCGCGACCCGTGAGGGTCTTCGGGCGCGCCCGCATAGGGAGGGCGTGAACGACACGCGATCCGTCGAACGCGTCGACGCGACGTGCGAGGCGTACCGCGCGGTGCGCCGGGACGTCTTCGTCGACGAACAGGACGTCCCCGCGGACGTCGAGTTCGACGAGCACGAGGCGGCGGCGACGCACTACCTCGGCCGCGACGGCGAGCGTGCGGTCGCGGCGGCGCGCTCGCGCGAGTACGACGCGGCGACGGTGAAAGTAGAGCGCCTCGCGGTCCGCGCCGACGCGCGCGAGCGAGGCTGGGGGTCGCGGCTGATGGACGCGGTGGAGGCGGACGCGCGGGACGCGGGCTACGAAACCGCGCTCTTGCACGCGCAGACGCACGCGACGGGATTCTACGAGTCGCGCGGCTACGAGCGCGTCTCCGACGAGTTCGAGGAGGCCGGTATTCCGCACGTCGCGATGGAGAAACCGCTCTAGAGAGGCGGTCGGCCGCGTGCGCCCAGCATGCCACTGGGGCTCCCGTTCCCCCCGGGCGCCGACCGCGTTCGAGCGGACGGGACGCGCGGCCAAATCGGGGGTACCTCACCAGTCAGCGTCGCGGCGGGGGCGGGACGCGACGGGTGCCGAGTCACCGTCGAGAGGGACAGCACTAAGACCGGACGCGTTCCACCACGTACGTATGGACGAGCGAAGACGCGTCCTCGACGTGCTCTGCGAGGACGCTCGGTACACGCCCGAAGACATCGCCCGCCAGCTCGACCTCGAACCCGAGGAAGTCGCGGCACACGTCGAGGCGCTGGAGGACGCGGGCGTCGTGCGCGGCTACACCGCCGTCGTCGACTGGGCCGCGCTCGACGACGACGTCGTGCAGGCGAAGGTCGAGCTGAACGTCGAACTCGACCGCGAGACGGGCTACGAAGACATCTCGCGGCGGATCGCGAAGTTCGACGAGGTGACGGCGTTCCAGCTCGTGAGCGGCGACTACGACTTCGCGCTGGAGGTGCGCGCGGACTCGATGAACGACGTCTCGCGGTTCGTCTCCGAGGAGGTGGCGCCCATCCCCGAGGTCACGCAGACCGTGACGCACTACGTCATGGACACGTACAAGGACGCCGGCATCGAGTTCGAGGACGGCGAACGGGACGACCGGCTCTCCTACTCGCCATGAGCTACCTCTCGGAGCGCGCGGAGCGAACGCCGCCGTCGGGCATCCGGCGGTTCTTCGAGATAGCGGAGGAGATGGAGGACGTCGTCTCCCTCGGCGTCGGCGAACCCGACTTCAGCGCGCCGTGGCCCGCCCGGAAGGCCGCCATCGAGGCCTTAGAGCGCGGGCAGACCTCGTACACGTCGAATCGCGGCCGTCGCGACCTCCGCGAAGCCATCGCGGCGCACGTCACGCGCTACGGCCACGACTACGACCCGGACGAGGAGATTCTCGTGACGACGGGCGTCAGCGAGGGGATGGACCTCGCGATGCGCGCGCTCGTCGACCCGAGCGACGTCGTCGCCGTCGCGGAACCCGCGTACATCTCGTACGGCCCGGACGCGTCCTTCTCGGGCGGCGAGGTGCTCCCGGTGCCGACGCGCGCCGAGGAGGAGTTCCGACTCACCTACGACGCCCTCGAACGCGCGGGCGCGGAGCGCGCGGACGTCCTCGTGCTCTGCTATCCGAACAACCCGACGGGCGCGGTGATGGGCTCGGACGGCCTCGCGGAAGTCGCGTCGTTCGCGCGCGAACACGACCTCTTCGTGCTCTCCGACGAGGTGTACGCGGCGCTCACCTACGACGGCGAACACGACAGCATCGCGACGCTCCCCGGGATGCGCGAGCGAACGCTCGTCTTCAACGGCTTCTCGAAGGCGTACGCGATGACGGGACTCCGACTCGGCTACGCGATGGGGCCGCCCGAAATCGTGGGCGCGATGAACCGCATCCACCAGTACACGATGCTCTCCGCGCCGACGACGGCGCAGGCCGCGGCCATCGAGGCGCTCCAGTCGTGCGACGACGCCGTCGCGGACATGCGCGAGCAGTACGACCGGCGGCGGCGCTTCGTCCTCTCGCGCTTCCGCGAGATGGGCCTGGACGTCTTCGAGGCGAAGGGCGCGTTCTACGTCTTCCCGTCCGTCCCGGGCGACGACGAGGCGTTCGCCGAGGACCTCCTGCGCGAGGCGGAAGTCGCCGTGGTCCCCGGGTCCGTCTTCGGCGAGGGCGGCACCGGCCACGTGCGCGTCTCCTACGCGCGCTCGCTCCCCGAACTCCGCGAAGCGACCGACCGCATCGAGGCGTTCCTCGCGGCCGAGCGATAGCCGCGAGACGCGCCCGCAGATTTCGCGTGCCGCCGGCCCCGCCGTCCCGTTCGGTCCACGCACCGCGGCGCGGCGGCTACGCGGCCCGTTTGCGTCGGAAAAGATCGGCGCTCAGAACTCGTACTCGTCGCCGAGCGAGCGCTCGCTCGTCTCCAGCATCTCCTCCTCGAAGCGCTCCTCTTCGTCCTCGCCGCCGCTCACGTCGTAGACGTTCAGGCCCGTGGAGAGCAGCTCCTCGACGGCCTCCTTCCGGTTGAGGAACTCGCCCTCGTCGACGAGGCGTTCGATCTCGACCTCCAGGTCGCTCGGCAGGTCGACTTCCGCTGTTGGCATACTTCCGGAAGTTCCGGCCGGAGCGGTTTGAACCCTGCGGCCTCGGCGAGTCAGTCCCGGACGGCGACGAACCGGAGCCGTCGGTAGTCCGCGGTCCACGACGTCCCGTCGAACAGGGCGTCTCGCGCGCGCTCCGCGGCGTCCGCGACCACGGCGTCCCGCTCGTCCGCCGGAATCGGGGCGAGCAGCGAGTCGCCGAACATGTCGAGCCACGACGCCAGCCCCGACTCGCCACCGGCGAGTTCGGTCGGGCGGTCGAAGAGCGTCGCGTACCGCACCTCGAAGCCGTACTCCTCCAGGAGCGTCGCGTGCTCGCCGACCGTCGGGAAGTACCACGGGCTCTCGATGTCGTATCCGCGCGCGGCCGCGGCGGCGCGCGCGGCCTCGACGACCGTCGAGACGTTCCCCGCGCCGCCGAGTTCCGCGACGAACCGGCCGCCCGGGCGGAGCGCGGCCGCGACGGACGCTGTCACGGACGCCTGGTCGGGGATCCAGTGGAGCGCGGCGTTCGAGAACACCGCGTCGAACGCGCCGTCGAACGGGACTCGGCGGGCGTCCCCGCGGACGAAGGGGACGTCCGGGTGGGCGGCGCGCGCCTCCGCGAGCATCGCGGGGTCGCGGTCGAGGCCGACGACGGACGCGCCCCCGTCCGCGATGGCGGCGCTCAGGTGGCCGGTGCCGCAGCCGAGGTCGAGTATTCGCTCGCCGGGTTCGGGGTCGAGGAGGCCGACGACGTCCTCGCCGTATTCGAAGACGAACGCGTGGTCGTCGTCGTAGTCCCGGGTGTCCCACTCGTTCGGCGTGGTGTCGCGGTCCGTCACACGCGCACTCGGGCCGCGAGCGACTTAGCCCTTCACCGTCCCGCGGGCGAGCGCGGCGAGCAGGCCGGCGACGCCGACGGTGAGGACGGCGCCGACGACGAACGGCGGCCAGTACGCGAGGACGTAGAGCGCGGCCATCAGCGGCGGGCCGACCGTGCGCCCGAGGCTCCCCGCGGACTGCGTCACGCCGAACGCGACGCCCTGCTCGCCCGCCGGGGCGGCCGCGGAGACGAGCGTGGAGAGCGAGACGTTCAGCAGGCCGTTCGCGACGGAGAGCACGGCGAGGTCGCAGAGGAGCGCGAGGAGCGCGGGAGTGAGCCAGTCGGGGCCGACCGCCGGGAAGAGTAGCGGGCCGAGCGTCGGCGTGAACGGGAGCGCGGCGAGCGCGACGACGAGGCCGAGCGCGCCCGCGACGGCGAGCACCGCCTCGCCGTACCGGCGGGCGAGGCGGCCGATCACGACCGCCTGATTGAGGACGCCGATGGCGCCGATGTAGGTCAACAGGAGCGCCGTCGCGGCCTCGTCGTACCCGAAGTAGTCCGCGGCGAACGGGACGAAGACGACCTGCACGCCCGAGAACGCGACGGACGCGAGGAGGAACGTCGCGACGTACGGCCGCAGGTTCGGGGAGCGCGCCGCCGCGAGCAGGCCGGCGAGGACGCCGCCGCGCTCGCCCGGTTCGCGGTGGCGGCTCGGCTCCGGGAGGAACGCCCACGTCGCGGCGAACGCGCACACGGAGAGGCCCGCGGCGGCGAAACTCGGGAGGCTGAAGCGCGTCGCCGGGACGAACCCGGGGAGGACGCCGCGGGCGGCCGCGACCACGGGGTCGCTCGCGAACACGCCGCCGAGCGCCGGCCCGAAGACGAGGCCGAGGCCGAACGCCGCGCCGATGAGGCCGAGCGCGCCCGCGCGACGCTCGCGCGGCGTGACGTCCGCGATGTACGCCTGGGCCGTCGCGACGTTCCCGCCCATCGCGCCCGCGACCATCCGCGCCGCGAAGAGGACGCCGACGCCGCCGACCACGCCGAACAGCGACTCGAACTCCGCGCCGAGGCCGAACAGCGTCCACGCGACGGCGTTCCCGGCGACGGAGAGCATCAGGACGGGACGGCGGCCGCGCTCGTCGGAGAGCCGTCCGAGCAGCGGCGCGAAGACGAACTGCATCAGCGAGTACGCCGCGGCGAGCAGGCCGATGTAGACGTCGCTCACGCCGAAACTCCGCACGTAGTAGGGGAGGATGGGGATGATGACGCCGAACCCGAGGAGGTCCACGAAGACGATGGCGACGACGGTGGCGAGCGCGCGCCGCGGACTCGCCACGACGCCCGTCTCCGCGTTCGCGCTCGCCGCCTCGGGCGCGCTCACGTCGGTCCCCCGCGCATACCGGCCGGTCGGCCGCGCGCGGCAAGTCGGTTGCGGCTCCGGCGAACCGGTCGATACGTAAGGGGCGAACGCGAAGGTGGAGTGACCCCCGCGGGGACAGAGATGAGCGCACCCACCGACCCCGACCTCTCGCGCGTCCTCGACGCGCTCGACGACGCGGACTGTCGGGCGTTCCTGCGTGCGCTCGAAGAACCCATGACGGCGACAGAACTCTCGGAGGCGTGTGACGTGCCGCTCTCGACCACCTACCGGAAACTCGACCTGCTCACCGAGGCGACGCTGGTCGTCGAGGAGACGGAGGTCCGCCCGGACGGCCGACACCGCTCGCGCTATCGCGTGGCGTTCGAGTCCCTCGACGTCGGCTTCGACGACGACCACGAACTCGTCGCGGAACTCACGCGTCCCCCGCAGACGCCCGCCGAACGCCTCGCGGACATCTGGTCGGAGGTGGGCCGGGAGACGTGACCCCGAACGAACTCGGCGTCACGACGCTCGTCACCGTCCTGAAGACGGTGACGCTCCTGCTCGGCGGCGCCATCACCTACTACACGTACGAGGCCTACCTCCGCACGCGCTCGCGCTCCCTCCAACTCCTCGGCGTCGGATTCGGCGTCGTCACCGTCGGCGCGCTCACAGCCGGCATCGTCGACCGATTCCTCCACGTCCAGCCGATGCTCGCGCTCGCCGTCGAGAGCGCGTTCACCGCCGTCGGCTTCGCCGTCATCCTCTACTCGCTCTACGTGCAGGAGTGACGAGAGACGGCGACACGTGCCGTTGCCGATACGGACCTACGTCCCCCCCACGAAGCCCGTACGACAGCGGGCGCTCGCCACCCCCGGCGCCGTCCCTCGCGTCCCCGACGCGGCGCCCCGTCCCACTCGACGAATGACCGACGGCACACCGACACCGGACACGGACGCACAGCACGACGTCGACCGCGCACAGGTCGGGCACGCCACCCGCCTCCTGCTCGACGCCATCGGCGAGAACCCCGAGCGCGACGGCCTCGTGGACACGTGGGAGCGCCGCGTCCCCGACGCCTACGAGGAGCTCACGCGCGGCTACCGCGAGTCCGAGAAGCCGACGATGCGGACGTTCGAGAGCGAGGGCGACGACCTCGTCGTGAAGACGGGCATCCCGTTCTACTCGCTCTGCGAGCACCACCTCCTCCCGTTCCACGGCACCGCGCACGTCGCATACCGGCCCGACGGCGCCGTCGTCGGCCTCTCGAAGCTCGTTCGCTACGTCAAGTGGGCGTCGCGACGGCTCACCATCCAGGAGGAACTCACGCGAGACATCGCTCGCGGCCTCGCCGACGAGATCGGCGCGGACGCCGTCGCCGTCCAACTCTCGGCGACGCACCTCTGCGAGGCGATGCGCGGCGTCGAAGCGCACACCACCACCACGTCGCGCGCCACCGTCGGCGAACTCGACGACGACGAACGCCGACGGTTCCGGGACGCCATCGCCGCCGACCAGTGACGCGCGACGTCCACGGCCTCCCCGTCCGCGGCGTCGACCTCGACCCCGCGACGCGCTGCGCGCACTATCACGACGAGACCGACGTCGTCGCGATACGCGCCGCCTGCTGCGACGCCTACTACGCCTGCCACGCCTGCCACGCCGCCGTCGCGGACCACACTCACGAGGTGATCCCGACGGCCGAGTTCGATTCGGCCGCCGTCCTCTGTGGCGCATGCGGCCACCGGCTCACCGTCCGCGAGTACGCCGACTGCGAGGACGCCTGTCCCGCCTGCGGCCACGAGTTCAACCCCGGCTGTAAACGCCACTGGACTCGCTACTTCGCGCCCCCGTAGAACACTTGCAACGGTGGGGGGTGTGGGGTCGTCGCTCACCGTCACCGAACGAGGGAACGGCCCGAAAGCGGGCCGAGAAAAACGCACTCGCCTCAGCCAGCACGTAGACGGGACGCAGTTGCGTCCCGCTCGCCTTGTCCTCGGCTTACGCCTCGGCCAAGACGTGGGCGAATCGAAGATTCGCTCGCACTCGCTTCGCTTACGCTTCAGCGAGTACGTCGTCGAACTCGCCCGCGTCGACGCGGGCCTTGAAGCCGCGCGCGTCCTCGCCCTCGATGGTGACACCGAGCGTGACGCACGTGCCGGCGACTTCCTTCGCGGCGTTCTTCGTGTCGTACGCGAGCAGGTCGGGCTTCTTCTGCTCCGCGATGGACTTGAGCTGTTCGATGGAGATGTCCGCGACGAAGTCCTCCTGGGGCTCGCCGCTGCCGGTCTCGAAGCCGGCCTCGTCCTTGATGAGTTCCGCCGTCGGCGGGACACCGACGTCGATTTCGAACGAGCCGTCCTCCTCGTACGTGACGGTGACGGGGACTTCCGTGCCGTCGAAGGCCGCGGTCTGCTCGTTGATTTCGTTCACGACCGCCTGCACGTCGACGGGCGTGGGACCGAGCTCGGGGCCGAGGGGCGGGCCCGGATTGGCCTGCCCGCCCGGGACGAGCACTTCGATGGTATCAGCCATGCGCGAACGAAGCCACGCCGCGGATTTAAGCGGTTCGAATCAGGCCGACCAACGGGAGGCCGGGTTCGAGCCCAGCGAGTCGCAGTCGAACGGCGTGAGGCTCGTCTCGCGATGGTTCGAATCGCGCTCGGACACAGCGGGATTCGAAGCAGTGAGTGGAGCGACGCGGAACGACCGCGGTTCGAATCAGGCCGACCATCGGGAGGCCGGGTGCGAGGCCGTGCTCAGGGGAGGGCGATGCCGTGGCGGGCGAGGAAGTCGCTGGCGTCGCGTATCTCGACGGGACTGCCGATGATGCGGACGACCTCCCCTTGTTCGAAGACGGTGACGGTGAACTGTTCGGTGAGTTCGTCTTCGAGGTCGTCGAGCGCACCGATCGGGAGGACTATCTGGGTGCTGTCCCGGTACGTCGACGGGTCGGACATCACCCCTTCTCTCGCGAGCGCCACCATCAACGTGTCGAAAATCTATGACTGGGTGGCGGGGCGCGACGGCCGGACGAAAGTGCTTTCCGGCGAGACGGCCGAGTGAAGGCCAATGGGACTGGAGGAGGAGATAGACGCGCTCGAGGAGGAGATCGCGAACACTCCATACAACAAGTCCACTGAAGCTCACATCGGCCGTCTGAAGGCGAAGCTCGCGGAGAAGAAGGAGAAGCTCGAAACCCAGCAGTCCGGGTCGGGCGGCGGGGGCGGCTACTCGGTCAAACAGCAGGGCGACGCGACGGTCGCGCTCGTCGGATTCCCCTCTGTGGGAAAGTCCACGCTCGTGAACGCGCTCACGAACGCGGAGAGCGAGGTGGGGGCGTACGAGTTCACGACGCTCGACGTCAACCCGGGGATGCTGAAGTATCGCGGCGCGGACATCCAGATTCTCGACGTCCCCGGATTGATCGAGGGCGCGGCGGGCGGGCGCGGCGGCGGGCGCGAGGTGCTCTCGGTGATTCGTTCGACGGACCTCGTCGTCTTCGTGCTGTCGGCGTTCGAGATAGAGCAGTACGACCGGCTCTACGGCGAACTCTACGACAACAAGATCCGCCTCGATCAGGCGCCGCCGCACGTCCGCGTCTCGAAGAAGATCAAGGGCGGAATCGACGTGAACACGTCGGGCGAACTCGAACTCGACCACGACACGGTTCGCGAGGTCCTGCGGGAGCGCGGGTTCGTGAACGCCGACGTGGCGATCCGCGGGAACCCGGACGTGGACGAACTCGTGGACGGCGTGATGGACAACCGCGTCTACCTCCCGTCGCTCGTCGTGGTGAACAAGACCGACCTCATCGAGCCGTCCTACGTGGACACGGTGAAGGCCGCGCTCCGGGAGCGCGACATCGACCCGGACGAGGACGCCGTCTTCATCAGCGCGCACGAGGAGAAGGGGTTGGAGGCGCTGAAGGAGCGCTTCTGGAACGAGCTCGACCTGATCCGCGTCTACATGGACAAGCCGGGGCGCGGCGTGGACTACGAGGAACCGCTCGTCCTCCGGCGCGGCGACACTATCGACGACGCGCTCGACCGACTCGGCGGCGACATGGACGAGCGCTTCCGGTTCGCGCGCGTGAGCGGGCCGTCCGCGAAGCACGACGACCAGCAGGTCGGGCGCGACCACCGCTTGGAGGACGAGGACGTCCTCCGCCTCGTCGTCCGCCGATAGGCCTGCGGAACGGTCAAGTGCGGGACGTCCGTCGGCCGACGTGTGGTCCCCGACACTCCCCTCCTGCCACTCGCCTGTCTCGCCCTCCTCGCGAGCGCCGGTTGTCTCGGCGGCGGTCCGCCCGCGAGCGACCCCGCGGCCGAGCGCGTCGTCTCGGACGCCGTGAACGCGAGCGCCGACGTGACCGCGTACCGCGCGAGCGGGGGCGGCACCGCGACGGCGCGGCGCGGCGACGACGAACGCTCCGTCTCGTTCGAGCGCGAGACGGCGGTGAACCGGACGACGCGACGCGGACGCGTCACGGTCGCGACGCGCGACGAGGAGCGCACCGCGTACCTCGTCGACGACGCCTACTACGTCCCGTGTTACGCGTCGCGCTACGTGAACGTCCCCGACGCGTGGTACGCCGCGAGCGACGTCGCGGACTGGCGGACGAACGACCCGCTCGGCGCATTCCTGAACGTCTCGGCGGGCGCGCACGCGCAACTCGCGGGCACCGCGCGCGTCGACGGGGCGAACGCGACGGTGGTGGACGCGTATCCGAGCGCCGATGCGCTCGCGGACTCGAAGCGCCGGTTCGAGTCCGTCTCGGACGGCGACGTCGGCGCTATCGACGACGCGCGCGTCCGCCTCTGGGTCGCGAACGACACGGGTCGCGTCCTGCGCGTTCGGAGCGTCCTGAACTCCTCGACGAACGGCGTCTCGCTCACGCAGCGAACGACGCTCGACTACGAGTACGGCGCGAACGTCTCCGTCGCGACGCCGGCGCGCCTCGTCGACTCGAAGGACGCGTGTCCGACGATGACCGACGCGGACACGAGCGAGCGTGACGAGAACCGCACGGCGAGCCGCGCCGGGACCGAACCGCGGGCAGCGGGGGCGTAGCGCTCAGATGCCCGTCTCGCGTTCGCGCGTCGGCCGACGCCTCCTCGCGTTCTGCGCCGTCTTCGCCGTCCCGTGGGCGATCATCCGCTGGACGAACCCGGACGGGACGACGGGATGGGGCGCGTTCTTCCCGTACGGCCTCGGCGGCGTCCTCGGCCCGCTGGGGGACCGGTTCGTCGCGCTCCCGCGCTACCTCTCGATGACGGGGCCGATGCCGTACTGGCAGCAGGCGTGGCCGACCGGGGCGTTCCTCTTCGCGTGCGCGTTCGCGAGCGCGGCGCTCGCGCTCGTCGGCCGCGAGGACGAACGCGTCACGGGCGGCCTGCTCGTCATGGCGGGCGCGGCGGCGGGCTTGCACGCGCTCGGCCTCGCGCTCTCGGAGGGCCTCTTCGTCCTCCCGGTCGGCCCGCTCGCGTGCTGGGCGCTCGCCGCCGCGGCGTACCGGGACGCCGTGGGCCGCCTCGTCTTCGTGCGGCCGAAAGCGCGGGATTGAGCCGCCTCCGCTAGGTTTACTTCGGGCGCGGCCGACGGCTCGCGTATGAGCGAGACTGACTACCTCCTCGATCACGTGATGGTCCGCGTCGGCGACCTCGAGGAATCCATGGACTGGTATCAGACCCACCTCGACTACGTCGAGTACTCCCGCTGGGAGGCCGACACGTTCACGAACGTCAAACTCGGCCCCGAGGACCGCGATCCGGAGGACGCGCTCGTCGAACTCACGTACAATCACGGGCGCTCCGACTACGAGATGGGCGACGCGTGGGGGCACATCGCGGTGCGCGTCGACGACGTCTACGACGCGTACGAGGAGCTGATGGACGAGGGCGTCGAGGACTACCGCGACCCGGACTCCTGCGGCGGCGAGTACGCGTTCGTGAAGGACCCGGACGGCCACGAGGTCGAGATCGTGGAGCGCGACCACGGGAAGGAGTGGAGCCTCGATCACACGATGATCCGCGTCGAGGACGCGGACGACGCGCTCGGCTACTGGGCGCGGAAGTTCGAGTACGTCCCCGCGGGCCGCTGGGAGTCCGATTCGTTCGCGAACTACTTCATGAAGCCGCGGGACGCGCCCGAGGACGCGATGACCGTGGAGCTCACGTACAACTACGACGGCCGGACGTACGAGATGGGCGACGCGTGGGGGCACCTCGCGGTCGCCACCGACGACCTGGGGGACGCGTGGGACGACCTGATGGAGCGCGAGTCGGCGGACTACCGCGACCCCGAGTCCTGCGACTGGAAGTACGCGTTCACGAAGGATCAGGACGGCCACGAGATAGAGGTCGTTCCGCGCGAGTAGGGCGGCGCTCGCGATTCGGGCGCTGCGTCACGCGAGAAACCGATCGGGCGGCCGGCTCAGGTGTGCATCTCGACCCAGTGCTTCTGCTGGTCGAGCCACCGCTGTCCCTCGTCGGTGAGAACGTACGCGTTCGTCCGTCCGTCGGCGTGCTGTTTCTCGACGAACCCGCGTTCGCAGAGCGAGTCGAGGTGGTGGTATAGCTGCTCGCTCTGGATCGTGGCGTCGTGGTACTCTTCCAGTTCCCGTCGAATGTCTTGCCCACACGGGTCGCCGTAGTCGGCCACCAACACGAGCATCTCTCGCTGCAGGGCGTGGAGCGTCCGCATCGAGTGACCGATTGGGGCGCGGCGTTATGAACTTGTCGCGAAAATCATAGGCTTATTTGATGAGTTCGGTGGGCGCGTCGGCCAATCCGTGGAGGGCGTCGGCCTCGACGTGGTGGAGGTCGCCCGGAACGACGAGCATGTGCAGGGGGTCGCCGAACGTCTCGTCCGCGAGCGCGCCGAGGCGGTCCGCGCGAACGACCGGGTCGGGGCTGCCGGCGCGCGCGACGACGACGCCGAGGCGGTCCGGATCCCACGCGTCCGCGAGCAGGCCCGCGGCGTAGTCCGCGGTCATGTACTCCTCGAACGCGGGGTCCTCGCCGTCGGGGCCGCGCCCGACCTTGATGTCGAGATAGCAGAGCGTGTGCAGGCCGCGCTCGCGGTTGTCCTCGAGCGTCTCGATGACCGAGTCCGGGACGGTGTCCGCGCCGTGCGCCCACTCGAACGGGAGCGTCGTCGCCTTCCCGAACCGATAGTTCTGCAGGCCGGTGAGGCTGGACGCCGCGGACTCCGCGGTGGGCGCGTGGATCACGCGCGTGTCGACGCCGCGTTCGTGCGCGCGCAGTCGGAGGTCGACGTGCGTCGTCGAAATCATCGTGTCGCCCGCGGTGAGGAAGACGGCGTCCCCCTCGGCGGCGGCGTCGAGGATCGGGTCGGGGTCCTGTTCGACGCCCGCGCGGTCCCGCACCTCGATGGTCGTGTCGTGGTACGCCTCCAGGTCGGCGACGTCCGCGCCGACGAGGTGGCTCGTGTAGAACTCCGCGAACGCGCGGTCCGCGGCCGCGATGGCGTCCCGGCCCTCGACGGTGACCGAGCGCTCGTCGTAGAGACCGAGGCCGACGAAGGTGAGCATACCACCGGGTCGGCGGCGTGCGCGGTTAAGGACCGCGGTGTCGCGTCCGTCGGCCCGACCGGGGCGGCGCACGGCGGGCCGCCGGCACCCGAAGACGTACGGGCGGCCGGTGCGACGTGGGACGCATGGAGTACGTGAAACTCGGTTCGACGGGGACGACGGTGTCTCGGCTCTGCTTCGGGACGTGGCGGTTCGGCCGCCGGACGAACGGCGTGCTGGAGACGGACGAGTCCGAAGCGCACGAACTGCTGGACGCGTTCGCGGCCGCGGGCGGGAACTTCGTCGACACCGCGAACGTCTACGGCGACCCGAACGGGACGAGCGAGGAGTACATCGGGAACTGGCTCGGCGACCGGGACCGCGAGGAGTACGTGCTCGCGTCGAAGGTCTACTTCCCCTACGACGACGGCCCGAACGGGTCCGGCCTCGGGCGCAAGCACGTCCGCGATCAGATCGAGGGGACGCTCGATCGGTTGGGCACGGACTACCTGGACGTCTACTACATCCACCGGTGGGACGACGAGACGCCCATCGAAGAGACCCTGCGCACGCTCGACCGCCTCGTCGACGAGGGGAAGATCAACCACCTCGGCGCGTCCACGATGGCGGCGTGGAAGCTGACGAAGGCGCTCTGGACGAGCGACGTGGAGGGCCTGGAGCGCTTCGAGGTCACGCAGCCGCTCTTCCACGCGGGCTATCGGGACGACGTCGCGGACTACCTCGACGTCGCCGCGGATCAGGACCTCGCGGTCTGCCCGTACTCCCCGCTCGCCGGCGGCTTCCTCACCGGGAAGTACGAGCGCGCCGAGGACGGCGGCGTGAAGGCCCCCGAGGGGTCGCGCGGCGAGTTCTACGACGTCTTCGAGGACTACTACGTCTCCGCGCGCGGGTGGAAGGTGCTGGACGCCGTGGAGGCCGTCGCGGACGAGGAGGACGCGACGCCCGCGCAGGTCGCGCTCCGATGGCTCGTCGAGCAGGACGCGTTCACGTGCGTCCCCATCGTCGGCGCGCGCACCGTCGACCAACTCACCGAGAACCTCGGCGCTCTCGACGTCTCGCTCTCCCGCGACCAGGTCGAGCGCATCGACGCCGCGCGCTACGAGGACCCCGAGACGCGGCGGCGCTGGGGGAACTGACGGCCGCGGCGCGAACGCCTAACACGCTCCGGGCCGTCGTCTCCTCGTATGTCAGAGATGGCGCAGACGACGCTCGGGTCGACCGGGACACGCGTCTCCGAGTTCGCGCTCGGGACGGCGATGTTCGGCCGCGAGTTCGACGGCGGCGTCGCGACCACGGCGTCCGAGGCGCACGACATTCTCGACGCGTTCGCGGACGCCGGCGGGAGCTTCGTCGACACCGCGAACACGTACGCCGATGGGGAGAGCGAGCGCATCGTCGGGGACTGGCTGGCGAAGCGCGACCGCGGCGACTTCGTCGTCGCGTCGAAACTCTACTGGAATCAGGTCGCGGCGGACGAGAGCCTCTCGCGGCGCGCGATTCGCGCCGAAATCGAGGGGACGCTCGATCGCCTCGGCACGGACTACCTGGACGTCTACTACATCCACCGGTGGGACGACGAGACGCCCATCGAAGAGACCCTGCGCACCCTCGACCGCCTCGTCGACGAAGGGAAAGTCGACTACCTCGGTATCTCGACGGCGGCCGCGTGGAAGCTGACGAAGGCGCTCTGGACGAGCGACGTGGAGGGCCTGGAGCGCTTCGAGGTCACGCAGCCGAAGTTCAACGCCGCGTACCGCGACCCCGTCCGGGACTACCTCGACGTCGCGGCCGACCAGGGACTCGCCGTCTGTCCGTACTCGCCGCTGGAGGGCGGTCTGCTCACCGGGAAGTACGCGCGCGACGCCGACGCGCCCGAGGGCTCGCGCGGCGACGTCTCCGACTGGGACGTCTCGGAGCGCCAGTGGGCCGTCGCCGACGCCGTCGAAGCCGTCGCGGACGAGGAGGACGCGACGCCCGCGCAGGTCGCGCTCCGATGGCTCGCGGACCACGAGCGCGTCACCGCGCCCATCCTCGGCGCGCGCACCGTCGAACAGATCGAGGAGAACCTCGGCGTCCTCGACGTCTCCCTCGCCGTCGACCAGCGCGAGCGCATCACCGACGCGTACGCCTGACTCCGAGGGCCGCCACGCCGGGCCCCGCGTCGCGGGTCCACGCGACAAGCGAAGGCGGTAAGGCCGGCTGGCGACTCCCTCGTGGTATGCACGCGCCCTGCGTCCGCGTCCCCGTCACCGAGGGCGAGACGACGCGCCAGCGCCTCGCGGACGCCGACCTTGTCGCGGACGACCTCGACATCACCGTCGCGGACGGCACGCTCTACGTCCCCGTCACCGACCCCGACGCCGTCCCGGACGATCTCACCGTGGTCGACCACGACGTCCCGGAGCGGGAGACGCAGACGATGCCCGGCGAGATACTCGGTTTCGAGCCGTCCTACGAGCGCCTCGGTGACATCGTCATCGTGGACGAGGACGATCCCGAGCGCGCCCGCGAAATCGCCGACGCCGTCCTCGATTCGGACGTGCGCGCGAAGACCGTCGTCAACCGCGCGTCGAAAGTGAAGGGCGAGGAGCGCGTCCGCGACTGGGACGTCCTCGCCGGGGACGGTACTGAGACCGTCCACCGCGAGTACGGCTGCGAGTTCGTCCTCGACATCGCCGACGTCTACTTCTCCCCGCGACTCGCCACCGAACGCCACCGCGTCGTCGAACAGGTCGCGTCGGGCGAGCGCGCGTTCGACATGTTCGCGGGCGTCGGCCCGTACGCGATTCCGATGGCGCGAGCGGGCGCGGACGTCGTCGCCGCCGACATCAACGCGGCCGCCATCGACTACCTCCGCGAGAACGCCGAGCGCAACGACGTCGCCGAGCGCGTCACCGCCCACTGCGGGGACGTCCGGGAACTCGCCACGGACTACGAGGGGTGGGCCGAGCGCCTCGTGATGAACCTCCCGCACACCGCCGACGAGTTCCTCGACGCCGCCGTCACGCTCGCGAGCGAGGAGTGCGTCGTCCACTACTACGACATCCAGCACGAGGACGACCGCTTCGGCCCCGGCGAGCGCGCCATCCGGGAGGCCGCCGAACCCGAGTACGACGTCTCGGTCGAGACCCGGCACACGGTGCGCTCGTACGCCCCGCACGAGTACAACGTCTGCCTGGACGTGCGGCTCCGGCGAGCCTGACAGAGTCAGGTTCGCCGAACGAGCGAGCGGCGCGCGGTCCCGCAGGGACCGCGGAACGAGCGAACGCGGAGCGACCCGTGGGAGCGATGCGTGAGTAGCGTCGGACCGCTCCGGTCGCACGACGGCCCGCCCGCGATTCGCAAGTCTTATTTCCGTAATGCGGCTACGAGTGAGTGCGAGCGCCGGAGTAGCTCAGCTGGCAGAGCGATTCCTTCGTAAGGAATAGGTCGAGGGTTCAAATCCCTCTTCCGGCTTGATTTCTGCGACACCGCGACCGGCTTGGAGAGCCGTCTCCGTGCCGTCTAGAACGTCTCGTCGTGCAGCACGTCGTCGACGCTCCGTCGGGGGAGGCGCTCGGGTTCGTCGCCGCCGCTGGGGCCGATGGCGACGAGGGCGACGGGGACGACGTCGTCGGGGAGGGCGACGAAGTCGGCGAGGGCGTCGAAGTCGGCGCCGCCCATGGGGAGGGCGGTGAGGCCGCGTGCGTGCGCGCCGAGGAGGAGGTTCTGGAGGGCGAGGCTGGCGTTGCGGATGGCGTACTCGCGGTCGGTGGCGTCCGGATCGACGGATTCGACGCGGCGTTCGGCGTCGGCGCGACTGATGCGGCCGGCGTCCGCCCACTCGTGATAGACGCGTTCGGCGGTGCGGGCGCGGGTGGTGTGGCCGGCGACGACGACGGCGGTGCCGGCGTCGCGGAGGTGTTCTTGGCCGTTCGCGATGGCGACGAGGTCGTCGATGCGGTCGTCGTCGCGGACGGCGACGAACTCCCACGGTTGGAGGTTGAACGCGGAGGGGGCGAGCGTGGCGTCGCGCACGATCTCGCGGAGCGTCTCGGGGGCGACGTCCTCGTCGGGGTCGAAGTTGTGGCCGGAGCGTCGCGTGCGGATGGCGTCGATAGCGCCGGGATAGGGGGCGTCTTCGCGGGGGTCGGATCGGAGGGCCTGTTCGGGCATGGTTCGATGGAGGGGCGGGACGGAAAAACGCCCCGCGGAAGCCGCGGGGGTCGCCGAGATGCGCGCGGCGTGCTACGGTGGGACGCGGTAGCGAGCCGGTCGAGCTGCGCGGCCGTCCCTACTATGCGGGCGGCGCGCGAACCATACGGGTATGCAGGCCGCCGAGCTGCTGGTCGAGTGTCTGGAGCGCGAGGGCGTCGAGCACGTGTTCGGACTGCCGGGCGAGGAGACGGAGGACCTCCTGTTCGCGCTCCGGGACTCGTCGGTGACGTTCGTGCCGTGCCGGCACGAGCAGGGCGCGGCGTTCATGGCGGACGTGCACGGGCGGTTGACGGGGGAGGCGGGGGTGTGTCTGTCGACGCTCGGGCCGGGGGCGACGAACCTGATGACGGGGGTGGCGGACGCGAACCTGGATCGGGCGCCGCTGGTGGCGGTGACGGCGCAGGGCGGTCTGGAGCGCTTGCACAAGGAATCCCATCAGGCGCTCGACGTGGTGGATCTGTTCGAGCCGATCACGAAGTGGAACGCGCAGGTGTCGGATCCGGCGATCGTGCACGAGTCGGTGCGGAAGGCGTTCAAGCTGGCGGAGTACGAGAAGCCGGGGGCGACGCATCTCGAACTCCCGGAGGACGTCGCGGCGGAGGAGACGGACGCGGAGCCGTTGCCGAATCGCGGGGAGGTGCGGCGGCCGGATCCGGACGTCCGGTCGATAGAGCGCGTGCTCGACCTGCTGGACGGGGCGGAGCGGCCGCTGGTGATCGCGGGGAACGGGGCGGTGCGGACGAACGCGTCGCGCGAACTCCGGGCGTTCGTGGAGGAGACCGGCGCGCCGGTGGCGTCGACGTACATGGGGAAGGGCGCGGTGAGCGACGCGAGCGAGCGCTCGCTGATGACGCTGGACTCGGGCCATCACGAGGAGGCGTCGACGGCCATCGCGGAGGCCGACCTCGTGGTGACGGTCGGCTACGACATCGCGGAGCACGACCCGGCGGGGTGGAATCCGAGCGCTGAGACGACTATCGTGCACGTGGACTCTGAGCCGGCGGAGGTCTACGAGCACTACAATCCGGACATCGAGGTGGTCGCGGATCCGGGGGCGGCGCTGCGCGCGCTCACGGACGCGTGTCCGGACATCGACGCGACCTACGACGACGCGTGGTATTCGGACCTGCGCGAGCACATAGTCTCGGACGTCTCGGACGCGGGCGCGGGAGAGGACGCGTTCACGGTCCGGCGCGCGCTGCCGCACCTCCGGGACGCGCTGGACGACGCTGACGTCCTCGTCTCGGACGTCGGCAGTCACAAGATGGCGGTCGCGCAGAACTATCCGACGTACGAGCCGAACACGTGCGTGATCTCGAACGGGCTCGCGTCGATGGGTATCGCGGTGCCGGGCGCGGTCGCCGCGGACCTCGCGGTCGAGGACGACGTCGTGGCGGTGACGGGCGACGGGGGATTCCTGATGAACGCCGCGGAGTTGGAGACGGCGACCCGGCTGGGCTGTTCGTTCACGGTCGTCCTCTTCGTGGACGACGACTACGGCCTCATCAGCGAGAAGCAGGAGGCCGACCGGGGCGAACACTTCGGCACCGAACTCGGCAATCCGGACTTCGGGACGTTCGCGGAGAGCTTCGGCGCGAGCCACTACCGGCCGGACGACTGGGAGGGGGTCGCGTCGGCGTTCGAGGGGGCGACTGACGAGGACTCCATCTCGGTCGTCGAGGTCCGACTGGACTGACGGCGCGCGAGGCGACGCGACGCGAGCGGGGGCGACGCGGCGAGCGCGTCCGGCCCCTGCGTTGAACTGTCGGCCGCGCGTACGCGTCGGTATGGAGCGAGTGAATCCGGCCACCGAGGAGGCGCTCGACCCGATAGAGGGCGACGGCGACGCGGACGTGGAGGCGGCGCTCGCGGACGCGTCGGACGCGTTCGAGTCGTGGCGCGACGTGCCGATGCGGGAGCGCCAGTCGCTGCTCGCGGACGCCGCGGACGTCCTCCGGGCGAACGAGGAGGAGTACGCGGAGTTGATGGCGCGGGAGATGGGGAAGCCCATCGCGGGCGCGCGCTCGGAGGTGGAGAAGTGCGCGTGGGTCTGCGACTACTACGCGGAGCGCGCGGGCGAGCACCTCCAAGACGAGCGCGTCGGCGCGGAGAGCGACGCGGAGGCGGAAATCGTCTACGAGCCGCTGGGTCCGATCCTCGCGGTGATGCCGTGGAACTATCCGTTCTGGCAGGTGTTCCGGTTCGCGGCGCCGCACCTGACCGCGGGGAACGTCGGTCTCTTGAAGCACGCGTCGAACGTCCCGGGGTGCGCGCGCGCCATCGAGGACGTCTTCCGGGAGGCGGGCTACCCGGAGGGCGTCTTCCAGTCCCTCCTGGTGGACTCGGACGCCGTGGCGGACGTCGTCGAGGACGACCGAGTGCGCGCGGTGACGCTGACGGGGAGCGAGCGTGCGGGCCGCGCCGTCGGGGAGACGGCGGGCGCGGAACTGAAGAAGAGCGTGCTGGAACTCGGCGGGAGCGACCCGTTCGTGGTGCTGGACGACGCGGACGTCGAGGCGGCCGCGGCGACGGGCGCGCGGGCGCGCACGCTGAACTCCGGCCAGTCCTGCATCGCGGCGAAGCGCTTCGTCGTCCACGAGGCTGTCTCCGAGGAGTTCGTCGAGGCGTTCGTCGCGGAGATGGAGGACCTGGACGTGGGCGACCCCACGGCCGAGGGAACGGACGTCGGCCCGCAGGCCCGCGCGGACCTGCTCGACGACCTGCACGACCAGGTGGAGCGCTCCGTGGCCGCTGGCGCGACGGTGGAGACGGGCGGCGAGCCACTGGACGGGAACGGCTTCTTCTATCCGCCGACGGTGCTGACGGACGTCCCGCGGGACGCGGCCGTGGCCGAGGAGGAGGTGTTCGGGCCGGTCGCACCCGTCTTCGAGGTGGAGAGCGAGTCGGAGGCCGTCGAACTCGCGAACGACACGCGCTTCGGTCTCGGCGGGTCGGTCTGGACGGACGACCTGGCGCGGGGGCGACGGGTCGCCCGCGAGATAGAGAGCGGGTCGGTGTTCGTGAACGAACTGACGAAGTCGGATCCGCGCCTGCCGTTCGGCGGCATCGGCGACTCCGGGCACGGGCGCGAACTCGGCCGGGACGGCATCCGCGAGTTCGTGAATCGGAAGACGGTCTGGGTGCAGGAGGCGGACGGGTCGGGCGAGGAGTGAGCGCCGCGCGTCGGTCGTGGCTCGCGGGGGACACACCACCGCTGCAAGTGCTTTCGGCCGATGCGGGCCGCGTTCGGGCCGTCGTCGCGCCACCCCCACACACCACTCCTGCAAGTGTTTCGTCCGCGACGGAGGCAGAGGGTGGCGGCGGTGGCGGCCCCCACACACCACCGCTGCAAGTGCTCCGGTGATCGGGACGGGCGGACGTGAGCGCGCCGACCGGCATACCCGACGGCGCGCCCGCGTCGTGACGGCCCCCACACACCACTCGACGACTCCCACACCACTCGACGACTCCCACACCACTCGACGACCCCCACACACCACTCCTGCAAGTGTTCCGCCGGCGAGAGGCGAGGGCTGATCGACGGTGGGGTCCCGCCCGAGGAGTGACGCGGGGTCGCTCGCGGCCGGCGCGGAGAGCATCTGCGACACTCGCGACACTCGCAGCACTTGCAACACTCGCATCGGTGGGTTTTAGCCCGACCGGGAATGACCGGAGGGGCATGACGGTCTTCGAGCGGACGCACGCCATCTTCGACGACGAGGACGTGCTCCGCGATGACTACCAGCCGGAGCGTCTCGAGGAGCGCGACGAGGAGTTAGAGGAGTACAAGGCGTACTTCCAGCCGGTGATCAACGGCAAGCAGCCGCGGAACATCTTCCTCTACGGGAAGACGGGCGTCGGGAAGACGGTGGCGACGAAGTACTTGCTCTCGCACCTCGAACGGGACGCGGCGGCGTACGACGACCTGGACATCACGACGGTCTACCTGAACTGCGAGCACCTCACGTCGTCGTATCGGGTCGCGGTGAACCTCGTGAACGAACTCCGCGGGGAGGACGATCAGATATCGACGACGGGCTACCCGCGCGACGCCGTCTACGACATGCTCTGGGAGGAACTGGAGCGCGTCGGCGGCACCATCCTCGTCGTGCTCGACGAGATAGATTACATCGGGGACGACGACAGCCTCCTCTACCAGATCCCGCGGGCGCGCTCGAACGAGAACCTGGAGGACGCGAAGGTGGGAATCATCGGCATCTCGAACGACTTCAAGTTCCGCGAGCAACTCGACCCGCGCGTCGAGGACACGCTCTGCGAGCGCGAGATCCACTTCCCGCCGTACGACGGAAACGAACTGCGGAACATCCTGGAGAAGCGCTCGACGCTCGCGTTCCGCGACGACGCGCTCTCGCCGGACGTCGTCCCGCTCTGCTCCGCGCTCGCCGCCCAGGACCGGGGGAGCGCCCGTCAGGCGCTCGACCTGCTCTTCGAGGCCGGTGACCTCGCGCGGCGCAACGACGACGAGGTGGTGACGGAGGCGCACGTCCGGGACGCGCGCTCGCGCCTGGAGAAGCGCCAGATCGAGGAGTCGATGAAGGACTTGACGAGCCACGACCACCTCACGCTCTACACCATCGCGGCGCTCACGGTCTTCGGCGAGGAGATGCCGGTGCGCCGACAGACCATCTACGACCGCTACGAGGCGGTGGCGGAGGCGACGGGCCACGATCCGCTCGCGATGCGAAGCCTGCACGCGCACCTCTCCGATCTGGTGATGCTCGGCATTCTCGAACGCCACGAGCGCAACGAGGGCCGGAGCGGCGGTGCGTACTACGAGTACGAACTCGGCGTCGACCTCGACGCTGTCGTCACGACCCTCGACGGCCTCGCCGTCACCGGTGACCTCGACACCGACCGCTTGCGCGCCACCGCGGACCGCCGCGGCCTCCTCGACTCGCCCTGAGCGCCACGCGAAGCGTGCGATAGGACGTATAAGCGGTTTCTCGTAGTCCGTCGTGCGGACTGTCCCCGTAGCCCAGTGGCGAGAACCGACACGAGTTCATGAATGTATCTTACGGTAGTGGCAACTACTACGTACTACTAGACTAGGCTAGCGACTAGTAGTAGTAGGAGTACGGACGGTCCCCTTCCGGAGAATCGTCGTCGCCGCCGTTCGTCGGTGCGGTTCTTCCGCAGTCTCCCGATGTTCGTATCATCCCTACCGACGGGCGCGCCGCGTCTCGACGTCCGCTCTCTCACGACGAAACACTTGCAGTGGTGGTGTCCCCCCGTACCGCTCGCTCGCCTGTTCTCGCGTCACCAGCCTCTCGGCCCGGAACACTTGCAGTGGTGGTGTCCCCCTCCCCCGGACGCCACCACCCCACCACCTGCAGAACACTTGCAGCGGTGGGGTGTGTCTCCACCGACCGTACGAGCCGTCACCGACCACTCGCCACCTGCCATCCGCCACCTCCCGTCCGTCCCGCGGCCAGTCACCCGTACGTCGTCCGCGCGAGCGTCTCGCCCGCCGCCGACCGCACGACGACGGTGTCCCCGTCGTTGTTCCATATCGGACCGTCAGCGCCCCAGTAGTAGTCTCCGTCGCCGTCCGTCCCCGACCCCGTGTGGAGCGTGAGCGACTCGTCGGACGCGAGCGAGACGCCGCCCGGGAAGACGTACTCGTGGCCCGCCGCGTCGGTCACCGTCGCGCCGCCGAGCGCAACCGAACCGTCGCCGCCGTTCCGCAGGACGACGTACTCGTCGTTCAGGTTCTCCCCGTCCGGGCCCGACGCGTCCGCGTGCACCCGCACCGACAGCGCGGACGCGCCGCCGCTCGACGAACTCGTCTCCGTCGTCGACCCGTCGGAGCCGTCGGCGCAGTGCCAGAGGCCGCGACGGGCGTCGTACGCCGCGTCCGCGGCGTCGAGGTACGCGTCCTGTCGCGTGAACCCGCTCGTGTAGACGCGCGCGTACCCCTCGCGGACGAGCGCGTAGTTCACCGTCGTCCCGTTCGTCACGACGTACGCGAGCAGTCGGCCGTAGGCGCCGCGCCGGTCGGTGTTCGGGTCGAACGCGAGCGTCACGCGCGCCCCGTCGAGGCGCGCCTTCGTGTACGCGCTCGCGTTCTCGCCCCACGCGCGGAGGCACGTTCGGCCGGCTTCGGTGTCCGGGACGCCGCGGAACTCGCTCGGCGTGTTGTCCACCCACACCTCCGGGGTGTCCACGCCGAGCAAGCGCACCGTGTCCTCCGTGCCGTTCGCGAGGCGGACGTCCACGGTGTCGCCGTCCGCGACGTCCACCACCGTCGCGTTCAGCGTCGACCCGTTCGGCCACCCCGGCCCCGCGACCGTCCCGTTCGCCGTCCCACCGACCGTCGACGACCCCGCCGACCCAGCCCCACCGCTCGTCGTCACGTCCGCCGTCCCGCCGAGCGGCCCGGCCGCGCACCCCGCGCTCACGCAGAGCGCGCAGACCACGACGGCGAGGAGCGCGCGCCGCGACGCGCTCACTGCCGCACCCTCCGGCGCGCCGCGAGCGCGCCCGCGAGGACGAGCGCGAGCGCCGCGATAGCCGGCCCGAACCCGGGCACGCCCGGAATCGGCGTCCCGCCCGAGACGTCGACGCGCGCGCTCCGATTCCCGACCGCGACGGTGTGCGTCCCGCCGGACGCAAACGAGAGGACGTACGTCCGCGTCCGCGTCTCGTTCGCGGCGAGATACGTCGTCCACGTCGTCCGGTTCGAGCCGTCGACGGCGAGCGCGTACGTCCCGCGCGCCGGCGCGCTCGTCGGGTTCGCCACCGTCACGTCCACCGCGACCGGTTCGCTCGCGTTCGCGCGCGTCCGATTCACCGACACCGACTCGACGACGGGAGTCGCGGGACGGACGACGGCGAAATCGACGCGCTGAGAGCCGAACGAGAGCGTGTACGCCCCCGGCGCGCGAAACGCGTGCGAGAGGGAGACGTCCTCGCTCGCGCCCGCGTCGAGCGTCCCGGACGCGTTCGCGACGGCCGTCCCGTTCCGCCGGAGCGTCACCGCGTAGTCGCCCGCGCGCTCCCCCGCGTTCGCCACCGTCGCGTCGAACGAGAGCGTCTCCCCGACGGCGAGCGTCGAGCCGTCCGCGACGCTCTCGTTCCGCCACGGCCCGGACGCGGCGAGCGAGCGCACGTCGTACGCCGTCGTCGGTGGCGTCACGCCGAACGCGCGCTCGTACTCCGACGCGCTCATCGGATCGGGGACGGCGCGCGTCGTCACGTACCGCGCTTCGGCGTCGCGCGCGCTCGCCCCGCCGGCGTCCGCGACGGCCGCGCGCACGTCGGCGTCCGACACGGTCCCGCTCGCGTCGTTCAGCGACGCGAAGACGTCGTCGAGGCTCGCCGCGTGATCCGAGCCGAGTCGGACCCGCCGGTCGAGCTCGCTCGCGACCAGCGCGCCCTTGTAGTAGTTCGCCGGGCCGTCCCACGTCGACGGATCGGCGAGCACGGCGTTCGCGTACTGATCGGTCGTCCCGCGCGAGAGGTACGTGCGCAGGTCCCGATAGGAGATGCGGCCCGCGTCGAGCGTGAGGCGGCCCGCGTAGTACTCGGCGCTCGCCTCCACGAGCCAGCGCGCGTCCCGCGCCGCCTCGTAATCCTGTCGCGTGTGGACGTACTCGTGCACCCAGACGTCCGCGGCGACGTCGAGGCGCCGGTCGGCGCGAACCCACGCGTCGCTCCCGCCGTACTCGATGCCCGCCGGTCCCCACCCGACCCCCGTCGGCGCCGCGACCACGGTGACGCGCGGATCCCGATTCCCGACCCGGAGCGCGTCGCTCGCCGCCGCGAGCGCGTTCAGGATCGCGTCCGGCGACTCGGTCAGCGACGCGGCGTCCGGAACGACGAGGCGGAACGTCTGCCCGTGCGCCTCGCGCGTGTACGTCCGCGACGGCCCGAGATACGCCATCGAA
>Ga0207755_100124_pt1 | contig 53832 bp, 60 predicted proteins | sample A23P2SouthBayCA_FD_187734 | JGI IMG/M metagenome (GOLD analysis project Ga0207755, IMG submission 187734) | Aerobic enrichment media microbial communities from Bioluminiscent Bay, La Parguera, Puerto Rico - A23 P2 (SPAdes) | ecosystem: Environmental > Aquatic > Marine > Unclassified ...
ACGGCGGCGCTGTCGCGGAGCGAGTCGACGAGCGCGCCCGCGGGCGGGCGATAGGTGCCGCCCTGCGCGTCGGCGTACCAGCGGCCGTTGAGCCGTCCGACGGCGCCGACGCCCGCGCCGAACGCGCGGTGGTCGCCGGCCGCGATTCCGGGGAGGACGCGGTGGAGGACGGTTCCGGCGATGCGGTCGGCGACGCTCGCGTCCGCGTTCGCGACGACGTCGCGCATGCTCGACTCCTCGGCGTCGCCGCAGCGGCCCGCGTCGACGTCCGGACACACGAGGAGGAAGCGCCACGCGTCGGGGACGGCGTGACGCGCGCTCACCGCGGGGACGTCCCACGAACCGTCCGGGGGGCGTTCGCTCGTGAATCGCTCCGGGGGGTGGCCGGCGTCGAGGACGAAACCGCCGCGCTCGAAGGCGGCGACGCCGACGCCGCTGCGGCCGCCGCGGCCGAGGGCAGGCGCGTGCTCGCGGACGCGCGGCGAGCGGTCGTGGGCGTGCGCGATGGCGGCGTGGACGGCGAGCGCGAGCTGCGTCCCGCTCCCGAGGCCGACGTGGCGCGGGAGGGCGTCGTCGACGGTGACGTCGGCGCCGTCGACGTCGAGGACGTCGATCGAACGCTCCGCGAACCGCCGCGCGAGCGGGTCGTCGGCGCTGACATCGCTGGCGGGGCGGGCCTCGACGGTGACGCGCGGGTCGGCGAGTGCGACGCCCATCGAGCCGTAGAGGCGGTCGGCGGCGAGCGAGAGGTTCGCGAACCCGAAGTGGAGGCGTGCGCCGGTCGAGACCGTTACCATACGCGAAGGGAGGGCGGGCGCCACCTCGGTGGTGGCGACAGTGGCAAGCGCGTCCACCGCGTTTCGACAGCGGCAACACGGACCGGGCGCGGTGACGCGAACACGTGTCGCGCTGGGTTTATGACTCGGCGACGGTAACGTCCGGTAATGAGCGGCACACCGGACACGAACCCGGACGCGGACGCGTCGCCGGACGCCGGCGAGAAGCCCGAGAAGGACCCGTCCCTCCGGAGCACCGAAGTCACCGAGGGCCCCGATAAGGCCCCGCATCGCGCGATGTTCCGCGCGATGGGCTACGACGACAAGGACCTCGCGTCGCCGATGGTCGGTATCGCGAACCCCGCCGCGGACATCACGCCGTGTAACGTCCACCTCGACGACGTCGCGAACGGCGCCATCGTCGGCGTGGAGGACGCGGGCGGAATGCCCATCGAGTTCGGCACCGTCACCGTCAGCGACGCCATCTCCATGGGGACGGAGGGGATGAAGGCGTCGCTCGTCAGCCGCGAGATGATCGCGGACTCCGTCGAACTCGTCTCGTTCGCGGAGCGCATGGACGCGCTCGTCACCGTCGCGGGCTGTGACAAGAACCTTCCGGGGATGATGATGGCGGCCATCCGCACGGACCTCCCGAGCGTCTTCCTCTACGGCGGCTCCATCATGCCCGGCCACCACGACGGCCGCGAAATCACGGTCCAGAACGTCTTCGAGGGCGTCGGCAGCGTCGCCTCCGGGGATATGAGCGAGGAGGAGCTCTACGAGATGGAGCACGAGGCGTGTCCGGGCGCGGGCTCCTGCGGCGGGATGTTCACCGCGAACACGATGGCCTCGATCAGCGAGACGCTCGGGCTCGCCCCGCTCGGCTCCGCCTCCCCGCTCGCGGAGAGCGAGGAGCGCCTCGAAGTCGCGCGCGAGGCCGGTGAGGTCGTCCTCGACGCCGTGGAGAACGACCGAAAGCCGAGCGACATCCTCTCGAAGGAGTCCTTCGAGAACGCCATCGCCGTCCAGGTGGCGATGGGCGGGTCGACGAACGCCGTGCTGCACGTGCTCGCGCTCGCCGCCGAGGCGGGCGTCGACCTCTCCATCGACGAGTTCGACGAGATCAGCAAGCGCACGCCGAAGATAGCGAACCTCCAGCCGGGCGGCACGCGCGTCATGAAGGACCTCCACGACGTCGGCGGCGTCCCCGTCGTCGTCCGGCGCCTCCTCGACGGCGGCTACCTCCACGGCGACGCGATGACCGTCACCGGGAACACCATCGCGGAGGAACTGGAGACGCTCGACCTCCCCGCGGACGAGCGCATCGACGCGGACTTCCTCGCGCCCGTGAACGACCCGTTCCACGAGGAGGGCGCTATCAAGATCCTGAAGGGCAACCTCGCGCCCGACGGCGCCGTCCTCAAGGTCACGGGCGAGGACAACTTCCACCACGAGGGGCCGGCACGCGTCTTCGAACACGAGGAGGACGCCATGGAGTACGTCCAGGAGGGCCACATCGAGTCCGGGGACGTCATCGTCATCCGCAACGAGGGCCCGCAGGGCGGCCCCGGGATGCGCGAGATGCTCGGCGTCACCGCCGCCGTCGTCGGCCAGGGCCACGAGGACGACGTCGCGATGGTCACCGACGGCCGCTTCTCCGGCGCGACCCGCGGCCCGATGGTCGGCCACGTCGCCCCCGAAGCCGTCGTCGGCGGCCCCATCGGCCTCCTCGAAGACGGCGACACCGTCACCGTCGACATCCCCGGCCGCGAACTCTCCGTCGACGTCAGCGACGACGAACTCGACGAGCGCCGCGAGAACTACGAGCGCCCCGAACGCCAGTACGAGGGCGGCTTCCTCCGCAAGTACGGCGACGCCTTCGACTCCGCCGCGAACGGCGCGGTGACCAACCCCGCCGTCAAGCGCGACGACTGAAGCTCCGTACTCGCCCGCAGGGCGAGTTTCACCGGCCGAACGGAGTGAGGGCGGACCGTTTTCTCCCGTGTTTTGCGAGGAGGGGTGCGCCAGAGGCGCACCCGACGACGTAAAAGACGGTTAGTAGACTCGCGGGCGGAAGGTGACGCCGTCGAACTCGACGCGGAGGCCGCCACCGTCGCTCTCGGTGAGCGTGACGTCCCAGTCGTGCGCGCGGGCGACGTGCGCGACGACGGTGAGGCCGAGGCCGGCGCGCTCCGGGTCGCTCGTGTGGCCGGACTCGAAGACGCGGCCGCGCTCCTCGGGCGGGATGCCGGGGCCGTCGTCTTCGACGTAGAACCCGCTCGTCGTCGCACCGACGGAGACGGTGACGTCGTCGCCGCCGTGGACGACGCTGTTCTCCACGAGCGCTTCGAGGGCGCGCTGGGCGAGCGACGGGTCGACTTCGACGAGTCGGGAGGCGTGGACGTGGAGTTCGGCGTCCGGCGTCTCGCGCATCGACCACGCGCGGCGCGCGAGCGTCGCGAGTTCGACGTCGCGCGTCGACTCGACGGCGGTGTCAGCGCCGAACGACTCCACGAGGTCGAGCATCGTCCCGAGGCGGTCGAGCGCGAACGCCGCGGCGTCGAGCCGTCCCTCCTCGCCGGTCTCGCGGTAGCGTTCGATGGAGACTTCGGCGGCGCGACGCGCGCTCTCCAGTTCGCTCGCGAGACGCTGGGCGTCGCGGAGGCGTTCGGTCCGCTCCTCGAGTTCGCGGCTGCGGCGGCGCGCGCGCCGCCCCTCCACGACCGTACGAATGCGGTTCGCGAGGAGCGCGTACTGCGAGGACCCCTGGCCCTTCTGGAGGTAGTCGCTCGCGCCCCGGGACAGCGCGTCCGCCGCCACCGCGTCCGCGTCCTTCCCGGTGAAGAGGATGAACGGAATGGTGTCGTCGATGGCGCGAACGGCGTCGAGGAGTTCGAGCCCGTTCATTTCGGGCATATCGTAGTCGCTCACGACGACGTCGGGGCGGCCGCGCTCCACCGCGTCGAGGACGGCCGCGGGGTCCGTCTCCGTCGTGAGGTCGAAGTCCGCGCGCTCCCGTTCGAGGAACGTCGCGGTCATGTCGAGGAGGGATTGGTCGTCGTCGATGGCGACGACCGCTATCGGTTCGGCGATGGCGTCGTCGTCGTCACCGTCGGCGTGAACGCTCGGCGCAGCACTGGGGGTCGCCGGAACGTCGGCGTCGCTCATCGCCACCGACCGCTAGCCGGGGTAGACGGGCGTTCCGGCCGCGTTCGCGCTCCGATCCCCCTCATGGATGCTTACTGCAGAGTTTCCACCGTCGCTACATAACTGTTTTGTGGGTCAACGGGAACGATAGACGAGGCGTCGGCTATCGCAGCGGCGGGTCGGCGAGAACGAAATCGTCCGTCACGCGCACCACCCCAGATTCCGCGCAGAAGTCTCTTGAGTTAAGTTTTCAGGGGATGCAAAATGTCGCGTGAGAGCTTCTACTGCGACTTGTGTAGAAGCATCGACAAATCGGATGGGACCGTCGTGATTCGAACACGAGTCCGACGCACCCCATGCGCCGAGGATACCAAGCTACCCCACGGTCCCGCACTTCGAGACGATGCGGGTGCCGGCATTAAGGCCTTCGTTTCGCCGACGGGCTAGACGAGCACGCGTTCGAGGTCGACGACTTCGCCGTGGTCGGCGTCGGGGTCGCCGACGAGGCGGCCGAGGCAGACGACGGCGCCGTTGGGCGTGTAGCACGCGACGAGTGCGCCGGATTCGTCGGTGTCGGCGTCGATGACGCCGGGCGCGAAGACGGGCGCGCCGTTCGCGACCGAGCGGGCCGCGTCGGGGGCGATGGTGACGGCGGGGAGGTGGGAGAGCGCGTCCTCGGCGGGGCTGACGACGTCGCGGAGCCAGTCGTCTCGGTCGCGTTCGCGCCAGCGCGCGAGCGCGTCGGAGAGGTCCTGTAAGTAGACGAGGTCGGCGTCGGTGAACGGGCCTGTCGAGGTGCGCCGCAGGTCGCCCATGTGCGCGCCGGTGCCGAGCGCGAGGCCGATGTCGTGGCAGAGTTTTCGAATATAGGTCCCGCTCTCGCAGCGGATGCGGAGGAGGACCTGTCGGTCGTCGTCGGATCGTTCGAGACAGTCGAGGTCGTAGACTTCCCGGACGCGGAGGCGGCGCGCGACGGCGCTCTTTCGCGGGGGTTTCTGGTAGAGCGGCCCCTCGAACTCGGCGAGGACGGCGTCGACGTCGGTGGGCGCGGGGGCGTGGAGTTCGAGGACGGCGACGTACTCCTTCGCGCCTTCGAGGAGCGCGGGCGCGAGGCGGGTGGCGGCACCAGTCAGGACGGGCAGACACCCGGTCACCTTCGGGTCGAGCGTGCCGGCGTGCGCGGCCCGGTCGACGTCGCACATGTCTCGGACCCACGCGGACACCTGGTGGGCGGAGGGGCCGGGGGGCTTGTCGAGGTTCACCACGCCGAACGCGAGGAGGTCGGCGGGTGCGCGCTCGTCGGGCGGGCCGCGGAGGCTCATTCGAACTCGTAGCGGACGTTCTCGATGGGCGTGGGGCCTTCGTCGTTCGAAGGGACGTAGGCGTCGACGGCGTAGAGGACGACGTCGGTGACCTCGTCCGGCCCCCAGCGGGCCGTGTTCACGGAGAGGTCGTAGATGGTGAGGTCGCTGAAGTCGATATCGTAGTACTCCTCGTAGCGCGCCGTCTCCGAGGCCTCGCGCTTCTCCGTCTCCTTGCGGGCGGCCGCGGGCGTCTTCCCTTCGCGTTCGGCGATGCGCCGACAGCGCGTGCCGAGCGGCGCGTCGAGCCAGATCTTGATGTCGGCGTACTCGCCCGCCATCCAGCCGGCGAGGCGGGATTCGAGGACGACGTCCTCCTGTTCGCGCGCCGTCTCGCGCAGCTGCTCGTCGAGCTCCTTGTCTATCTTCGGGTCCTCCTCGGCGAGCTGGTTGAACTCCTCGAGGGAGAGGCCGCGCTCGTCGGCGAGGCCGCGGAAGATGTCGCCACCCGAGATGTGCTCGTATTCGAGGTGGTCGGCGAGCGCCGACGCGACGGTGGATTTCCCGCTCCCCGGCGGGCCCGAGATGGTGACCAACATACTCCCCCTCCGAACCCGCGAAGTAAGGCGTTTACGAACGTCGACGGCCGCGGGGACGCCCTACGTGGGCGTCGTCTGGATGCCGAGGCCCTTGCGGACGACCTGGCTGAACCCCATCGAGCAGAGGAAGTACCAGACGATCCACGCGGGGAAGATGCCGGCGACGGCGTGGTTGAGCGTCGTCTGTCCGATGATCGGGAGGACGAGGTGCAGTTCCGCGTCCGCGACCAGGCCGTTCCGGAGCTTCCAGTACATCCAGAGGAAGACGGGGATGGTGATGAGCATGATCCAGACCATCGGCCGGAACTGCATCTTGAACATCCCGAGCTGGTCGCCCATCGCGTCCATCTGCTCGCTCTGGATGCGCTCCAGGGCCTCCTCGTCGCCGCGCTCGCGCGCCGCCTTCTGGCGGTCCTGAATCTCCTGCATCCGCTCCTGGTACTCGGACATCTTATCGAAGTCCATCAGGTTCGCCTGGATGATGGAGGTGTAGAAGCCCGTGAACGTCGCGAGAACCATCACCACGACGAAGAACGGTAGGAGCGCGTCGAACGGGCCGAGAACGACGTTCACGGTGCTCCCGACGACTCTCCGAATCGGGTGGTAGTAGTAGCCCGCCATCATCGCGAGCGCCGCGAGGCCCGCGGCCTTGTCGTACGTCGTCCAGCCCGAATCGTCGTCGTCCGAGGACTCCGACGGCGTCGTCGCGGCCGACGGCGAGGAGTCGTGGCCGAGCCCCTCGCGGACGGCGTCCGGGTCCGCGAGCACGAAGCCGTCGCCGTCCTCCGTCAGGACGCCCTTCTCGATGAGGCGGCCCCACTGGCCGCTCGTCAACTCGCCCTTGACGTCGCGCCACTCGACGGTCTCCCCCTCGTGTTCGAGGAGCGACTCGATGGCGCCGCGCATCTCGGGGTCTTCCGAGGCGAGGTCGCGTACTTTCTCCGCGGTTCGCGCCATATCAGTATCCTCCGGTCCGGTCGTTCATCAACCTTTATTCGGCGTTCTCGACGGCGGCCTTCACGTCCGCCCACACCTCGTCCGGGGACTGTTCGCCGTCGATCTCGACGAACGCGTCCGTCCCCCGATAGTGTTCGATGACGGGTTCGGTGTTCTCGTGGTAGGTCGCGAGTCGCTCGCGAACCGTCTCCTCGGTGTCGTCGTCGCGCTGGACGAGGTCCGCGCCGCACTCGTCGCAGACGCCGTCCTCCTCGGGCGGTTCGAACTCGACGTGATAGCTCGCGCCGCACTCCGGGCAGACGCGTCGGCCCGTGAGTCGGCTGACGAGTTCGTCCTCGGAGACGTCGAGGTAGAGCACGACGTCGAGGTCGGTCGCGTCCGCGAGGAACTCGACCTGGCTCTCGTTGCGCGGGTAGCCGTCGAGGACGAAGCCGTCCGCGTCCTCCAGGGCGGCCTGCACGATCTCGTTCACGAGCGGATCGGGGACGAGTTCGCCCGCGTCCATGTACTCCGCGGGCGTCCCGTACTCCGTCTCCATCTGCTTGTTCGCGCGGAGCGCGTCCCCGGTCGTGACGTGCTCGACGCCGAACTCCTCGCAGAGACGCTTCGACTGCGTTCCCTTACCGGCGCCCGGCGCGCCCAGGATGAGAATGCGCGGATCGCTCATGAGGGAGCGTTCACCCTCCCGGGATAAAGGTCTGCGGAAACGCGCTCGCCCTAGACGTCGCGGGGCGCCTGCCGACCGCTCATCTCCGCGATATCGAGTTCGTACCACTCCGGTTCGAGTTCGTCGACCGGGCGGCCGAACCCGGAGAGCGGAATCGCGGTCGCGCGCGGCGCGAACACCTCCGACGCCGCGACCGTCTCGACGTCCTCGACCGGACGGAGCGGCCCGGAGACGACGACGCTCCGCCAGTCGAGCGGCCGGTCCCACTCGTAGGAGACGAGCGTGACGTCCCGGTCGGCCTCGATGTGCGCGCGCTTCTCGCTCTCCGGGCCGAAGACGAACTGGAAGACGCAGCGGTTCGCCGCGGGATCGTAGCCGAACGACATCGGGAGCGCGTACCCGAACTCCCCGCCGAACGCGAGCACCCCGTCGCCGCGCTGGTCGAGGAACGCCCCGACCTCCGCGTCCGACATCTCGACACCGAACTCGTCGATCATACCGGAGCGTATCGCAGTCACGCGAAAGTAGCCGTCGATCCGACGGCCGTCGGGGCACCGCTGGACGGCCCGCGCGTCGAGGAGCGTCCCCTCACTCGGTCGCCCACGGGCGCGGGAGGGTGCCGTGGAGCGCCATCGTGAGTCCGAGGACGGCGACGCCGCCGACCTGGACGAGGAGTCCGGGGCCGAACGCGATGACGAGGAAGAGGAGCGCGCGGAACCCACGCTCGTAGCGGGGGAGTTTCCGGCCGAACTCGACGCCGGTCGTGACGGACATCGCGACGGTCAACGCGACGAACTGGACGACGAGCGCGATGGGGGTCGCCGGGAAACTCCAGAAGACCAGTTCGGGGTTGAACACGAACATGAACGGGATGAGGAACGTCGGCCCGCCGAGTCGGATGGACTGGACGGCCGTTTCGAGGAAGTCCGCACCGGATATCGTTATCGCCATCGCCACCGCCAGCGCGACCGGTGGCGTGACCGCGGAGAGTAGCGCGTAGTAGAAGACGAAGAGGTGCGCGACGAGCGGTTGGACGACGAACCCCTGCGTGGACGCGAACTCGACGATGACGGGTGCGATGATGGTCGCGACGAGCAGGTAGGCCGCGGGCGTCGGAATCCCGAGGCCGAAGAGGAGCGCGAGTATCATGCTGATGACGAGGATGCCGACGAGGGAGGTGCCTGTGAGCCCGGAGAGCGCGAACGTGATACGGTTCGTGAGACCGGTCGCGCTGAAGACGTTGATGACGACGGAGAGGGACGCGAGCAGCGCGATGAACGGCGCGGCCGATTCGCCGCCGGTGCGGAGGCCGGACGCGAGTTCGGTCGCGTACCGCCGCAGTTGCGAGACGCCGCGCTCGTACGCGACGAGGTAGACGAACCGGGTGACGAAGAGCACCGCGATGGTGTACATCCCGCTGTAGAGCGGGCCGAGGCGCTGGACGATGAGGAGGTAGACGAGCGCGACGAGCGGGATCAGGAACTGCGCGCTCTTCAGCAGGAAGACGATCCGGGAGTCGTCGCCGCCGCTGACGCCGTCGAGCGCGCCCATCTGGGTGTCGTCGGCTTCGCTCTCGTTGTCCTCCCAGCCGTACCAGAGCGACCACTGGTAGACGCCGTAGCTGGTGATGGCGTAGTAGAGGAGCGCGGGGATGGCGGCGGCGACGGCGACTTCCGCGAACGGGACGCCGAGAATGTCGGCCATGATGAACGCCGCGGACCCCATGATGGGCGGGAGGACTTGGCCGGCGGTGCTCGCGACGGACTCGATGGCGCCCGCGTGCTTCCCGAGGATGCCGCGCTCCTGCATGAGCGGGATGGTGAACGAACCGGTCGCAGCGACGTTCACGCCCGCGCCGCCCATCATCGTTCCCATGAACATACTGGAGACGACGGCGGTCTGCGGGACGGCGCCGCGGAACGTGCCTTCGAGGCGCTCGGTGAGCGAGAGGATGAGGTCGAAGCCGCCGAACATCCGCACGATGCCGGCGAAGATGACGAAGATGGCGACCCAGGTGGCCGCGATCTGCGTGAGGAAGCCGTAGACGCCCTGGAGCGAGATGGTGTTCTTGAAGATGATCGTCTCGATGGAGAGACCGCCGTGCTGGAGGATGCCGGGGAGGTAGGGCCCGGCGACGCCGTAGAGGACGGTGGCGACGACGAGCGCGCCAAGCACTCGCCCGAACTTGTCCGCGGTGACGACGGTGACGAGTGCGATCAGGAGGCCGCCGACGACGAGGTCCGCGTTGTTGTAGACGACGAACGCGCCGCTGTCGAGCCATCGCTCGAAGACGACGTGGACGTACGTCACGGACGCGAGCGACGCGAGGGCGAGCGCGAGGGCGGCGACGGCGACGAGGCGCGCGTAGTCGCTCTCGCCGTCGGTCCACGCGCGCTCGGCGCGCCTGACGAAGTACGCGAGCAGGGCGAGGCCGAGGACGAGGTTGGTGAATAGCTGTTTCGGGAGGTACGACTGGACGGCGTAGCCGATGACCGCGACGGAGAGCAGGAGCGCGGGCGCGCCGACGGCTGCCGAGCGGAGCGTCGACCCGTCGAGTTCTCGGAGTCTCGTCATCGACGTCAGAAGCTACCGGCGGTGAGGTTCTCGTCCCAGAGGCCCTTGTCCTTGAAGAACGCGACAGCGCCGGGGTGGACGGGGACGTCGGGGTGGAGGGTGGAGACCCACACCTGGTCGTCCTGGAAGAGCTTCCAGGCCGGGTGGGCGTCGACGAGGGCGTCGAGATTGTCCCAGAGCGCGTTCAGCAGGCCGTTGACGCTGTCGGCCGAGACGGCGTTCGTCGAGAAGTGCGGGTAGTCGACGCGGATGGTCGTCGTCTTGTCGGCCTGCGTGTACGCCTCGATGCTGTCGCCGAAGGCGTCGTTCGGGAGGGTTTGGAGCGCGAGCCACGGGTGGTCGCGGACCGCCTGCTTCGTCTCCTCGGAGAGCGAGAGAAGCCGGACCTCGTTGTCGGAGTAGAGCTGCTGCATGAAGCTCGGCGTGAGGCCGCTGACGATGCCGGGGCCGCCGGCGGCACCGACGCGTCCGGCGCTGAACTCCTGGGGAATCTCGGTGAACCCCTGGTGGACGAGTTCGTAGTTCCCCTCGCCGACGGCCGTATCGAGCGCTTCGCGGTAGTACGCCTGGAAGGTGGAGCCCTGCGCGCCCGTCGCGATGGAGACGCCGTCGAGGTCGGACCAGTGTTCGTGATCGGTGCTCGCGGGGACGACGAGCGGTTCGATGAGCGTCGTCTGCGTCGAGACCTGGTAGAGGTCGTACTCGAAGTCGACGTTCGCGAACGGCCCCTCGCGGTTCGAGGCGTTCAGGCCGGCTTTCGCGGTGCCGAACGCGAGTTGGCTCCCGCCGCCGACGAGGCGGGACATCGACTCGCCGCTGGTGCCGGCGACGACGTCGAGGCCGAGGTCGCTCTCGCGTTCGAGCACGCCCGCGGCGGCGTTGTGCATCTGGAAGGTGACGCCGTTCTGCGGGCCGGAGATGAGGCGAAACGTCGAGACGTCCTCGGGGGTCGCGCCGTTCCCCGTCGAGGACTGGCCGGTGCTCGACGAGTCGCCGCCACCGCCGCCGCTGTTACAGCCCGCGAGGGCGGTGAGTGCGGCCGCGCTCCCGAGGTACTTGATAGCGTCCCGCCGTGTGTGTGTGCCATCCGTCGTCATACATCATAGTTCTACACACCCCCAGATATAATAGTTTCTGAATTCTTATGTTTCGGTTGGCAGAACTGCCTAAACGTTAGTTTGGGGCCCTATAGGGTGAATTTAGAACATATCTTTTTCCTTAGCATACTGGCCTCGGAATGGCGATACCGGCCGAGATAGCGTCGCTACCGGCCGAAAAGCGGGCGCTACGAACGCGCAGAAATAGAGACTATCATCCGTGAAGGATCGGTCGCGCGCCGTTCCCGAGAGCGGGACGGGTCCCGCCGAGGGCGCCGATAAGCTACCCGTAGCGTATTCCGAAGGCAGAAAGAAGTTACCGGCCGCTTTCCCGGAGGGGATCCGGAGGTTCTGGGTCGGCGTCCGAGGACGGCGCCTCGTATTTAAGACTCATCTCGATCTCGTCCTTGACGCCGAGCAGGCGGTCCGAGAGCTCGCCGCGCATGCGGTCCTCGTCGAGGCGATGGGCCGGACCGGCGACACAGATCGATCCGATGGGCGACCCGCCCTCCAGTTGGACGGGGACGGCGACCGCGTGCGCCCCCGAAACGGCCTCGTGGATGTGGAGCGCCACGCCCTCCTCGCGAATCTCCGCCAACTCCTCGAACAGCGCGTCTTCGTCCGTCGTCGTCGCCTCCGTGTACGCCGGGAGACCGCGCGTCGCGACGATCTCCTCCACGCGCTCCGGCGACATCTGCGCCAGAATCGCCTTCCCGCTCGAAAACGCGTGCAGGTGACCGCGAAATCCCACTCTCGCGAACGACCGATAGAACTCGTTCCCGCGCGCGAGATAGATGTGCACCACGTAGCCGTTCTCCTCCACGGCACACCAGACCTTCTCCTCGACCGCCTCCGCGAGCGCGTCCACCTTCGGCTTCGCCGCGTGGTAGAGTGGGTGGTTGCGTTGAGCGTGAATCCCGTAGTCGAGGTAGAGCTGGCCGACGTGATAGCCGTCGCCGTACTCGCAGAGGTAGCCGGCGTCCGCGAGCGTGTTCACGTGCCGATAGACGGTGCTCTTCGCGCGCCCGAGGTCGCGGGCGACGTCCGAGAGCGTCGCCGGCCCCCGCTCCTTGACGTACTCGAGTATCTCGAGCGACGTCCGGGTCGCCTCGACGTACTTGTCCGGGTCCCCCCCGCCGGTGCCCCGCCCTGAGTCCGCCATACGCTCTGCGTTTCTTCCGCGCGCATAAAAGTTTCACTCTCGCGAACGCGTCCGACCCCCGTATTTAGACGTACGTCAATCGACCTCGGTCGGAAACTATAATTCGTAAATGATCGATGCGTGCCTATGGTCGAGACACCGAACCGGCGGCGGTGGTGCGCGTGAAGGTGACGCTGCTCGGCACCGCGAGCCCCATCCCCACGCTTGACCGCGCGGGCAACGCGATACTCGTCGAGATAGACGACGATCCCTACCTCGTCGACTGCGGCCCGCGAACCGTCTACGAACTCATACGGAACGAGACCGACCCCGGCGACGTCGAGGACCTCTTCCTCACACACCGCCACATGGACCACGACGTCTCGTTCTTCCACCTCGCCATCGTCGGCTGGACCGCCGGCCGCGAATCGCTCACCGTCTACGGCCCCGACGGCACCGGCGACCTCATCGACGGCCTCTACGACATCTGGAAGGAGGACATCGCCTACCGCAAGGAAGCCGGCTACCCCGCCGCCGGCATCGAGAACATCGACTGGGAGCGCGTCGACGACGGCTTCGCGCGCGAGACCGACTCGATGCGCGTCGAATCCATCCCCGTCCAGCACTCCATCGAGACGTACGGCTACAAGTTCACCGACACCGCCACCGACGATACCGTCGTCCTCTCCTCCGACACCGCGAAGTTCGACGGCCTCGCCGAGTTCGCATCCGACGCAGACGTCCTCGTCATGACGTGCACCGTCACCCCCATCGGTGACGCGCCAGACGACGGCTTCGTCTGGGAGCGCTACACCGAACCATATCCCGAGGAGCGCCGCGACGTCCTCCTGAACTATCACGTCACGCCGACGCAGGCCGGCGAAATCGCCGCCGACGCCGGCGTCGACACCCTCGTCCTCACGCACTTCCCGCCGTATCCGGACCGCGACGAGATAGAAGCCGAAGCCGGGCGCGTCTTCGGCGGCGACGTCGTCGCCGCCGAAGACGGCTACTCGATCGAACTGTAGCCGCCGCTATCGCGTCGAAAGAACCGCGAGAGAAAGGCCGGGGCGTTACTCGCCGCCGAACATCTGGCGCATCATCGGATGCATCTCCATGAGCTGCTCTTCCGCGATCTCCTCGTACAGCTTGTACGTGATGGAGATCGTGAGCAGCAGGCCGGTCCCGGAGACGCTCCCGATGGTGCCCATCATGTTCGCGAGCACCGCGAGGAAGCCGACGAGCGCGCCACCGATGACGGTGACCTGGGGGATGTAGCGCTCCATGACCTTCTCGATGACGCCGACGTTCTGCCGGAAGCCCGGGATCTGCATCCCCGAGTTCTGGATCTGGCGAGCCGTCGCGTCCGGCCCCATGTCCGCGGTCTCCACCCAGAAGACCGCGAAGATAGCGCCGCCGACGACCATGAACGTCAGGTCGATGGCGACCCGTAAGAGGACCTGCCACGGTTCGGCGCCGCTGACCCCGCTCACCCACCACATCCAGTTCGACGGACTGTGGATGGGCGCGAGATAGTAGAACAGGCCGCTCGTGACCTGCAGGCCGGTGTCGCTCGTCGTGTAGACGCCGAGCCACGCCGGCATTCCGCCCTCGCCGAGCCAGCTACGGAGGATGCGGCCGAGGAACTGGATGTTCGCCTGGAGGGCGCGCACCAAGATCATCGGCAGGACGCTCGCGTAGATGAGCTTCACCGGGAAGCGGCCGCGCGCGCCCTTCACGCGCGCGTGACTGAGCGGTATCTCCACCCGGACGGACTCCGCGTACACGACGATGGCGTAGATGAGCACCGTCGTGAGGATCGGAAGCAGACCGACCGTGGAGTTGAACACCACCGACGAGAGGGTGACGTTCGAGACGTTCCCGAGCAGGACGTTGATCCAGTACGGGATGACGCCCATGTTCCCCGTCTCGAGGCCGCCCCAGTAGAGGAGGCCGCCGACGAGACTCTGCGAGACCCCCGCGACGATGAACAGCCCGATACCGGAGCCGACGCCCCACTTGGAGACGACCTCGTCCATGTAGAGGACGAGGATACCGCCGACGAAGATCTGGAGGAATATCAACCACTTCACGCCGACGAGGCCGATGCCGAGCGAGGAGGCGAGCGAGGAGCTAGCCGGCAGGAAGCCGCCGAGGAACACCATCGGCAGCCCCGTGAGGCAGATCATCACGAGCACCAGGAACTTCTGGAGGCCCTGATAGATCGCCTGATCGCGGGGGTCGTCGGTGTCCAACCCGAGCAGGTTCGCTCCGCCGAGCAGTTGGAGCACGATGCTCGCCGTGACGATGGGACCGATACCCAACTGGAGGACGGTCCCCTGACCGCCGGCGAGCAGGCTTCGGAACTGCCCGAAGAGGTCAGAGGCGTTCGCACCGAGCCCCCAGAGCGAGACGTTCGTCAGGAAGAAGTACACCACCAGGATGAACCCCGTCCACGCCAGCTTGCGCTTGAAGGGGACGTGACCCTCCGGGCGAGCCACGGTCGGCATCCGGGTGAGGTACGGCTCGGCAACTTCCTTCCAGCCCATCTTAGTCCTCGCTCTCTTCGTTCTCGTCGTCGCTCGCGAGCTCTTCGCCGCGCTCGGTGAGGACGGCCTCGCCGCCCTCGCCCTCGATCCGCTCGATCGCGGACTCGCTGAACGCGTCGGCGACGACCTCGAGCTGGTTGTGGACCTGGCCGGTGCCGAGGACCTTCACCGCGTCGACCTCGTGACCGTCCTCGACGACGTCGCGGACGTCCACGTGGTAGCCGTGCTCGGTCTCCTCGGCGACGCCGTCCGCGACGAGGAGCGCGATGTCCTCGTCGAGTTCGCGGACGGTGATCTCGGCGACGTCGAGCTTCGCCTTCTCCGGGCGCTTGAACCCGGATTTGCCGATCGGCTCGTAGTTGTGGAACTCGTGCTTGTCGCGGCCGGCGCGCCCGCGGCCGCCGCGGTGACCGGCGCCGCGTCGGTTCTTGTGCGTGCCGCCGCCGTGCGTGCGCGAACCGCGCTGACGTCGTTTCTTACTCGTCATTATCGCATCCTCTCGAGAAGGTCGTCGACCTGGCCGGTCGACTGCTTACCGAGCTGTCCGCCCTCCGACTGGGGCTGCTTGATACCCTGGTGGCCGCCGCGCGGCGGGTGCAGGCGAAGCACCGGGGAGAGACCCTCGTCGCGGAGCGTCGTCTCCTCGTTGTAGAGCGCGCGTGCGAGCGCGTCGACGTCGTCGTAGTCGGTGTTCTCCGCGACCCACTCGTCGTCGACGTCGGCGTCGCCCTCGATGGGCTCCGCGCGCTTCGAGACGAGCGTCTTCACCGTCTCGAGGGACGGCTCGCCGTACGCGACGTAGTCGTTCACCTTCGCGATCATGCCCGCGTAGGTGTCCGTCTCCGGGACGAGCGTCGCGTGATTGACGCGGTGGAGGTTGAGCATCGAGAGCGTGTCCTCGACGGACGCGCGCATGTCGACTTCACCGCGGAGTTGGACGACCGCCTGCATCACTCGATCACCTCGCGCTTCTCGCGCGTGCGCTCCGGGATGCGGGCTTCCGCCGTGTTCTGGAGCGCGTTGAACGTCGCCTTCGCGAAGTTCACCGTCGTCCGGGTCTTCCCGGCGGACTTCGTCCAGACGTCCTCGATACCGGCGAGTTCGAGGACGTTCCGGACCGTCTCACCGCCCGCGAGGCCGAGGCCGCGCGGGGCGGGGATGAGGTCGACGGAGACGCTGCCGGCCTTCCCGGTCGTCTTCAGCGCGACCGTGTGCGGGCGACCGCAGCCACACTCCCACGACCCACAGCCGCGGGAGACGTCGATGATGTTCAGCTTCGCCACCTCGATGGCCTTCTGGATGGCGCCACCGACCTGGTCGTCGCGGCCCTCGGCGTACCCGACGAATCCGTCGCGGTTGCCGACGGCGACGACGCACCGGAACTTCACCCGGCGGCCGGAGTCCGTCATCCGCTGGACCATGTTGATGTCCAGTACCTCGTCGTCGAGCCCCGGAAGGAGGCTGTCGACGATCTCGGGCTCCTTCAGCGGGAGTCCGGAGTTCAGCGCCGCGGACATCGACTCGATCTCGCCGTCCTGGACGAGTCGACCGAGTCGCGTCTGCGGCTGCCAGCTGTCGTTGTAGCTCATTCGTTAGTCCTCCTGGATGGATTCGAGCACGTCGTCGAAGTGCTCGGGGAGTGCTGTTGCGTCGAAGTCGCCGCTGTAGAGCGGCTCGTCGAGGGACTCTGCGTACTCGGCGATGTGCTCGCCGCGCGTGCGCGCCCAGTCACCGAAGACGTCCTCGTTGTGCGGGACGTCCAGACCGGCGTCGATAGCGCCCTCCTGAACGGCGAACACCTTCGACCCGTGGGTCGCGGTGTTCAGACCGATGTCCAGGACGGCCTCGTCCAGGCCGGCCTCGCGAGCGCGAACGCCCGCGAGGTAGCCGGTGAGGTAGGCGGCGGGGAGATTGCCCGTAGGGGCCTCCCAGCCGTGCTCTTCGAGGTCGGTCGCACGCGCCGACGCGAGCGTCTCGTCGCCCGCGGGGCCGGTCGCGATCAGCTGCGCCGTGACGTTGTTGTTGCTCTTTCGAGCGACAAGCCGGGCCTTGCCCGACTTGAGGAGGCGCAACCTCTGATGGTAGTCCGTCCGGACCTCGCGGCGCCGGCGCATCGGAACCTTGTATCGGGGTCCACTAGCCATTAGTTGTCACCGTAGTGTTCGTCGATGTAGTTGTGCATCCGGCGGACGCTGTCGAACTCGCCGCCCTTCGCCATGTTGTAGAGCTGGCGGTACTGGGCGGGAGTGAGTTCGCCGTCGTCCCGGAGCTCTCGGAGCTCCTGGCGCTGCGCGCGGATGCTGTTCTTCCACTGTTCCTTCTCGTTCTGGCGGGCGCCCGCCTTACCGCGGCGAGTGCCCGGCCCCTTCCGGTGGCCGTACGCGCGCTTCGCGTCCCGTTCGCGGGCGCGGCCGCGCGAGTTACCCTGCTTCTCCTCGGCCCGGATGGTGCCCTGGTCGACGAGGTCGCGGATATCCTCTCGCGTGATGGCTTCCGCGATGTCGCCCTGGGCGTCGGGGTCGAACCAGACGCGGTTCTTGCCGACGTCGAGGACGTCGGCCGCGAGTCGTTTCTGTGCGCTCAGGTCACTCATTCTTCGACCTCCACTTCGACGTAGGTCGGGTTGAGGACGCGGATGCCCGCCTCCTCGGCCTGCTCCTCGATGGTCTCGCGCTTGCGTGCGCCGACCTTCGAGGCGATGCGAACGGCCTCCGTGTCGGGGTCGACGCCGTCGAGGTCGGCCGCGTTGTGCACGCGGACCTCCTCGAAGCCGCTCGGGTGCTTGCCGCGCACCGCGGTCGGCGTGCGGAAGCCGGCCTCGACCTTCTGGCCCTTGCCCTTGATGCCTCGTCGCTGCTTCGAGAGGCCACCGCGGGGCTTGCGCCACGACGTCGGGGTTCGCTTCTTCTTGTGATAGTCCTGACGGTTGAACTGGGGCTTGCCGACGCGCCGGCGCTCGTTCAGGAGACGCTCCGTCTCCTCGTCGAGTTCCGGGGTCTTGTCGGCGTGCCCGCGCGGGCGGAGTTCCGTCTCCGCTTCCTCGGCCTCGTCGGCCGCTTCCTCCGTCTCGGTCGTTTCCTCTTCGAGTTCGGCCTCGGTCTCCTCGGAGACCTCGAGACCGCCGACGTCGGCCTTGATACGGGCCGCGAGCGCGTTCCCGATGCCGTCGACCTCCGAGAGGTCGTCCTGGCTCGCCGCCACGACGTCCTCGACGGTCTCGTAGCCGGCATCGCGGAGCGCATCGGCCTTCGACGGGCCGACGCCGCTGATGTCTTCGAGTTCCTGGGGTTCGTCGTCTGCCATCGGTTAGGCTCCTCCCTTCTGGGGTTTCTCGACGATGTAGACGCCGTCCTGGAACACGCGCGTGTCCTTGTCGGTGACGCGCGTGAGCTGTTCGATGTCGGCGGCGGTCTGCCCGACGGCCTCCTTATCGGAGCCCGAGAGGGTCAGTTCTTCGCCGTCGACCTGGACGTCGGTGTCGCCGCGGATCTGCGCGCGACGCGGCGCCTTCTCGCCGAGGAAGTTCTCGATAACCACTTCGTCGCCCTCGACGTTGACCTGCATCGGGAAGTGAGAGTAGTGGACTTGCATCCGGTACTCCCATCCCTCGGTCACGCCGTAGAGCATGTTCTCGACGTGGCTCTCGAACGTCCCGACCGTCGCGTTCGTCTTCGCGTCGTCGGCGTCCGCCTCGATGACGACCGCACCGTCGTCGACGCTCACGCGCACGTCCGGGTACCAGAGCCGACGCGTGACCGACCCTTCGGGGCCGGAGACGGTCAGCTCGAGGTGGTCGACTTCCGCGTCGACGTCCGCCGGAATTTCGAGTTCTATTCGCGTCATTGTTAGTAGACGTAAGCGATGACCTGGCCACCGACGCCCTCTTCGCGGGCCTCGTAGTGGCTCATGATGCCGTGGCTGGTCGTCACGATGAGCGTCCCGTAGTCCCGAGCGGGGAGATAGCGCTTCTCCCACTGCTCGAAGTCCTCGACACCCGCGGAATAGCGGGGGTTCACGGGGCCGCACTCGTTGATGGCACCCTTCAGTTCGACCTCGAACTGGCCACCTTTGCCGTCGTCGACGAACTCGAAGCCGTCGATGTACCCGCGGTCGTAGAAGACCTCGAGGACGGACCCGATGGTGTTAGAGGCGGTCGATACCGTGTGGGTGAGATGTCCGACGCTCTCGGCGTTGTCGAGGCCGGAGAGCGCGTCGGAGAGCGGGTCTTTCCCTGTCATGGTTAGCTGTACTTCTTGAAGCCCATCGGTCGGGCGATCTCTCGGAAGCACTGGCGGCACAGCCACACGTCGTACTTGCCGACGAGGCCCTGATTGCGGCCACAGCGTCGGCACTCGTGGGACTGCCCGGTCTCTTCGTGCTCTGTCTCTGCTTCGGCTTCGCTCATTTAGTTGACCTCCACGTCGAAGTTCGCCTCGAGGTACGCGATAGCGTCGTCGGCGTCGAGGCGGTGGTTGTGCGGGATCTGTCGGCTGCGCTTGTCGCGCTTCGCGACGCGGTAGCCGGGGCGGACGAGGTTCACGGTGACGTCCAGCCCGAAGATGCCGACGTTCGGGTCGTACTCCTGGCTCGGGAAGTCCGTGTGCTCCTCGATGCCGAACGAGACGTTCCCCGTCTCGTCGAACTGGCTGCGGGAGAGCGACACCGCGTCGAACGCGCGCTCGAGGAAGTCCGCGGCCGCGTCGTCGCGGAGGGTGACCTTCGCGCCGATCGGGTCGCCCTGGCGGATGCCGAACTCGGGTTCGGTCCGCGTCGCCGTGGTGCGCACCGACTGCTGGCCGGTGATCTCCTCGAGGATCTCCTCGGCGTTCTGGAGTTCGCGGCCACCCTGGCCGACGCCCATGTGGACGACGACCTTCTCGACGGTGGGTTCGCGCATCTCGTGGAACGCGCTCTCGCTCATTCCTCAGCCTCCTCCTCGTCGCCGACGAACTGCTCGTCGATGACGAAGACGTAGTCCTCGACGGTCTCGAAGGAGCCCTCGCTGGTCTCCACTTCGACCGTGTTGTCCGCGCTGCCGGGCGAAACCGTGATCTCGACGACGTCGCCGATCTCACCGGCGTGCTGGCCGGCGACGGCGGTGACGAGCGCGCCTTCCTCGTACGGGAAGTGCGCGAGAATCTCGTCGGAGTCGAGGGCGACGACGACGCTGTCGTTGCCCTCGTACTCGTCCTCGTCGACCACGACGTTGTGACCGTCGTGGAGATTGAGCTGAACGTCGCCGCCGCTGACGAGCGTCTTGTCCGTCACCTTCGCGAGCTTCCCGTCCGCGTCGGCGGCGGGAATCTCGGTCAGTGCGAGGCGTCCGCCCTCGTCGGGGAAGACGCGGTAGTACTCGTCGCGGTCCGGGAACCCGAGGATGTCGAACATCCCGATGGGGAGGTTCACGTCGCGGACGGTGTCGCCGTTGACGAGGACGCCGTCGTGGTGCGCGGCGTACTTCGCTTCCTTCGTCGTGTCGACGTACTCGAGGACGTCCCGCAGGACGACGACGAGCGGGACGCCGGCCTCGCCGTGCGGGCCGGCCCCGGCCTTCGCCGTGAACGTGGCGGTCTTCCGCTCGACCGGCCACGACTTCGGGACGGAGAGTCGTTTCTGGTGGTTGCTCATTCTTCGTCACCCTCCAGTCGGGTCTGTCGCACGTCGTCGGAGAGGTCGAGGTCGGTGACGCGGAGGTTCGAGGCGTCGAGCGCCCGCGGGACCTCCTCGCCGTCGGCGGCCTCGACGGTGACGCCGTCGACGTAGACGGCGGTGTTCGCGAGGTCGACGCGTTCGACGTCGCCTTCTTCACCGGCGAAGTCGCCGCGCATGACCTCCACGGTGTCGCCCGCGTTCACGCGGACGCGGCGCTGGTCGTACTCCTCGCGGAGGTCCTCCGAGAGGTGGGCACGAACCTGCTTGTGCCGCTCGTGGAGCGGCGCGTTCTCCGTGCGAGTGCGCTGTTTGCGTGGTTGTTCAGACATTTTATACGATCATCGTCGCGGTGCTCGCGATGCTGCCGTACCGCTCCGCGACCTCACGCGTGATGGGACCCTTGATCTCGGTCCCGCGAGGTTCGCCGAGGTCGTCGATGATGACCGCGGCGTTGTCCTCGAACTTCACGCGCGTGCCGTCGGGGCGCCGAATGGGCTTGCGCTGGCGGACCACGACGGCCTCCAGCACCTGCCGGCGCATCTCGGGCGTGCCCTTGGTCACCGAGACGGTGACCTTGTCGCCGACGCCCGCCTTCGGGTGTCGGTTCACCGTCCCCTGATAACCGGAGACGGACGTGATCTTGAGCTCGCGCGCGCCGGTGTTGTCGGCGCAGGTGACGAGCGAGCCCTTCTCGAGGCCCGCGGTGACGTCGGCCTTGATGGCTTCCATCAGTTCTCACCCTCCGTGAGCTCGACGACCACGTGGGACTTGGTCTTCGAGAGCGGTCGTGTCTCTGCGATGCGGACCGTGTCGCCTTCCGCGATGTCGAAGCATTCCGGCGCGTGCGCCGGGACCCGAGAGCGCCGCTTCATGTAGCGGTCGTACTTCGGGACGAATACGTCGTACTCGCGTTCGACGACGACGGTCTTTTCCATGGCCGTAGAAGCGACTTCGCCTTCGATGACCTGTCCGCGGACGGACAGACTCCCGTGGAACGGGCAGTCATCGTCGACGCAGTCGCCTTCGGGCGCGTCTACGTTCAATCCTATCGCCATTGTGATTCGACTCCGTTCTCGGAGCGTAGTGCGGGTCGTGAGAGCAGTTTGTCGCCATCCACCGTAACGTAGGCCGCGTCCTCGCCCGTCGAGCAGCCGTCCTCGTCGGGTTCGGGCACGGTCCCGGCCCCCTTGCGGGTGCATCGGCGCGACGCCGATGCGGGGTCGGACATCGTCCGACCGCCGGCCGCGGCTTCATCTACCAGTCGGAACTCGAACGTTCTTCCCGCTTTCGGAATCCGCTTGGCACCCGTGTCAGCCTCTATCACGAGGGTGTTCGTCGTCTCGGAGACGACGACGCCCGCTATACCGACCTGTGAGCGGTCGGTCGACTCGACGACCCGTACCGGCAGGCCGACGAGTTCGTGTCGCGCGAGCGTCTCGGGTGTCAGCGGCATTCCGAAGTTACTCCTCGAGGTCTCCCTCTTCGTTCTGAATCGTCTTGATGCGGGCGATGGTGCGGCGGAGCTCCCCGATCCGACCGGGGTTCTCCGGCGCGCCACCCGCCGCCTTCACGGCCTTCTCGTTGAGGAGCTCGGTCTCGAGCTCTTCGAGTTCGGCCTCGCGCTCGGCGGGCGTCATGTCACGGACTTCCTGGGTGTGGAGAATCGCCATTACTCCTCACCCTCCTCGTCCTCGCCCTCGGACTCCTCGGACGCCGCTTCGTCCTCGGACTCCTCGGCTTCGTCCATCTCTTCGAGGAGCGCGTCCGCTTCCTCTTCGACGTCGGCGTCGACGTCGTCGAACTCCTCGGTGTCGACGACTTCCTCTTCGAGTTCGTCGAGGGCGTCCTCGACGGACTCGTCCTCGGACGGCGCGGTCGGGCTCGCGCCCTCCTCGGCCTCGACGGCCTCCTCGAGGATCTCCTCCTCGACCGCGTCGTCGTCGACCTCGGTGGCGGCCTCGTCGGCGGCCTCCTCGGCCTCGACGTCGACGTCCTCCTCGCCTTCGAGGAGTTCCTCGACGCCCTCGCCTTCGAGCTCTTCTTCCTCGACGATGAGGTCCTCGATGTCGGCCTCCTCGTCGATCTCGAAGTCGTCCGGGAGCTCCGCGCCCGGCGGGATGATCTTGACGTTCACGCCGATCGTACCGAGCTTCATCACCGCGACGCCCTGGCCGTGATCGACGATCTCCTCCGCGGGCTCACCGTTGTGCTTGATGTAGCCGCGGTTGAACTTCTCGACGCGGCCGCGGTTGCCGGTGACCTTCCCGCTCAGGACGATCTCGGCGCCGAGCGCGCCCGCGTCCATGATGCGGTCGATGGTCGTGTGACCGGCCTTGCGGAAGTACCACCCTCGCTCGAGGGCGTTCGCGAGACGGTCCGCGACGATCTGTGCGTTCAGGTCGGGCTCGTCGACCTCCTGGACGTCGATCTGCGGATCGTCCAGGTCGAAGCGCTCCTCGAGCTGCGTCGTGATCTTCCGGATGTTCTTCCCGCCCTTCCCGATGACCATCCCGGGCTTCTCGGCCTTCAGGACGATCTGGGTTCCCATCGGCGTGTGAGCGACGTCCATGCCGCCGTAGCCGGCGCGGGCGAGTTCCTCCTTGAAGAACTCGTCTATCTGGGAGCGCTGGAGCCCCTCTTCGATGAATTCGAGTTCGTCTGCCATGTTATTCTGCCTCCTCGATGATGAGTTCGATGTCGACCTGCGGGGTGTTCCACGCGGTCGCACGCCCCATCGCGCGGGGCTTGCGGCCCTGCGTCTCGCCGACCTTGTGCGCGGCGACGTGCGTGACGACCATCTCGTCCGCCTCGAAGCCCTGCTGGTCGGCGTTGTTCTTCACGTTCGTCAGGAGCTTCTGGAAGTCCTTCGTGGCCTTCTGCGGGTAGCGCCCCGCGTCCCAGCCCTGCAGGTCAGAGCGGTGGCCGACGCCCGTGTTGTGCTGCTTGAACGGCACCGAGCGCTCCTCGTTCAGCACCGCAGTGAGGTACGCTTCGGCGTCCGCGACCGTCTCGCCCTTGATTTCGCGGGCGATGGCCTTGCTGTGCTTCAGGCTGACCGGCCGCTCGCGGAGCATCCCCTTCGCCGTCGTCTCGGGGTCCGCGTCGACGCTGTAGCTGATTCCCATGGTTTACTTGAGCGGCACGAACTTCGAAGAGCGGGTCGCGCCGATACCCGCCTGCCCGTGTTCGACCGAGCTCCGCGTGAGCTCGAACTCGCCGAGGTAGTGGCCGATCATCTCCGGCTGGACCTCGACGCGGCCGAACTCGTGGCCGTCGTAGACCTCGAAGGTCAGCCCGACGAACGACGGGAGCACCGGCATGTCGCGCAGATGCGTCCGGATCGGGTCGTTCGCCGTCTCCTCGGCCGTGCGGTCCTCCGCCTTCGCGAGCACCTTCTCGTGCTCCTCGGAGAGCCCACGGGTGATGGTGCGCCGCTGGCGTGCGGGAAGCAGTTCCGCGACTTCGTCCAGGCTCATCGACTGGAGTTCGTCGAGATCGTAGCCGCGGTAGGTGAACTCACCCTCGCGGCCGGTTCGGTATTGCGTGCTCATTAGTTGTCCCCTCCGCGGCCGGTGCGTCGAGAGCCGATGTCACCGACCTTCCGTCCGGGCGGCGCGTTCTTCGAGACGCTCTTCGGACGACCGGGGTGCTGGCGGCCACCGCCACCGAACGGGTGGTCGACGGCGTTCATCGCGACCCCGCGGACGCGCGGCCACTTCGTGCCGCGCGCCTTCATCTTGTGGTGCTTGTTCCCGGCCTTCACGAACGGCTTCTCCGTTCGGCCGCCACCGGCGACGACGCCGATGGTGGCGCGGCAGTCCGGGCTCAGTCGCTTCACTTCGCCGCTCGGCAGCTGAACGACCGCGGCGTCACGCTCGTGCGTGATCAGGTCCGCGTTCACGCCGGACGCGCGCGCGAACACGCCGCCGTCGCCGGGCTGACGCTCGACGTTGCTCACGGGGACCCCTTCCGGGATCTCCGCGAGCGGGAGGGTGTTACCGGGCTCGACGGACGCCGAGATACCGACCTCGAGCGTGTCGCCGACGCCGACGCCCTCCGCGGCGAGCACGAGGCGCTGGTCGCCGTCGTCGAACTCGACGCGAGCGACCGGCGCGCTCCGCGCGGGGTCGTGCTCGATGTCCACGACCTCGCCGGAGAGCACGTCGCCCTCGGGCTTCTTGTGCGACAGTTCCGCCTTGTATCGGTGCGACGGCGCGCGGAACGTCGACGTCCCGCGACCACGTCGCTGACCCTGAATCCTGCGTCCCATTGTCAGAACACCCCGATGCGGGAGGCGACGTCCTGCGCGTCGTCCTCCTCGGAGAGCGCGACGACGGCCTTCTTCGTTCCGTCCATCGTCACCTGCGTGTTCACCGACGTCACGCTGACGTCGTACTGCGACTCGATGGCGTCACGGACCTCCGGCTTCGTCGCGTCGATGTCGACGACGAACTGGAGCTTGTTGTCGAAGTCCATGTCGTCCATGGCCTTCTCCGTGACGAGCGGGTACTCGATGATACCGCTCATCGCTCCGCCACCTCCTCGACGGCCGCCTCGGTCCACACCGTGAGGCGGCCAGCGTGCGTGCCGGGCGCGAGGTCCTCGGCGTTCACCTCGGACGCGGTGGCGACGTCGGCGCCCGCGAGGTTGCGAGCGGCCTTCGACGGCCCCGCCTCGGACGAGGTGACGAAGAGGACGGACTTCGGCTCGCGGTACTTGCGGCCGCGGAGCTTGCCCTGGCCGGCGCGAACGGTCTTGCCGTCGTCCGCGCGCTCGACGTCGTCGGCGACGCCGACGGCCTCGAGGAAGGAGACGACCTCCTTCGTCTTCACGAGGTCCTCAAAGTCGTTCGAGACGACGAGCGGGAGCGCGGCGTCCTCGTCGAACTCGTGGCCGCGCTCGGCGACGAGTTCGGCGTCCGTCGTCGCCGCGATGGCGGAACGGACGGCCTGCTTGCGCTCCTTCTTGTTGACCGACTGGCCCTGGTCCTTCTCCGCCTTCGGCGGATGGGCCTTCCGGCCGCCCACGGTCTGCGGGACGCGCGCGCCACGCCCGTTCGTCTTCGGGACGTGCGCCATGCCGCGACCGCTCCCCATGGACTCGGCGGGAGTTCGAAGCCCCGCGTACTCGTCAGCGCCGTACTGCTGTTTTCGGTTGGCCTGCGCGGCGAGGACCGCCCGACGGATGAGGTCGGGTCGGTACTCCGTCTCGAAGACCTCCGGGAGGTCTATCTCGTCGGATTCGTCGCCGTCGAGGCCACGGACTGTTGCCTGCATTGGTTAGCCCTGGTTCGACGCGGTGCTCACGTAACGCACCTCGGGGTCGAGGCGCGGCGATTCGTTCGGGCGGATGGCCGGACGGAAGCGCAGGAGGCGCTTGTCCGGACCGGGCAGCGAGCCCTTCACGAGCGCGTACTGGCCGGAGACTTCGCCGTAGTTCGGGAAGCCGCCCTCGGCGTTCACGTCGTCGCCCTCACCGAAGTCGATGAGGCGCTTGTTGAGCTCCGTGCGCTGGTGGTAGCCCGTCTGCCCCTGCTGGGGGACCGTCGAGCGGACCCGCGAGGGGTTCCACGGACCGAGGTTGCCGATGCGGCGAACCCATCCCTGGCGCTTGTGCTTGCCCTTGCGCTTCTGGACGCCCCAGCGCTTGACGGGGCCCTGGGTGCCCTTGCCCTTCGTGACGCCGGACGCGTCGAGGAACTCGCCCGCGCGGAAGACGTCGCCGAACTCGTGGGCGCCGCCCTCCGCGAGGAGTTCGAGCGCGAAGTCGGCGCGCTCGTCGAGCGAGCCGCCGCCGACGCGCGTCTCCATGACGTCCGGCTTCTTCTTCGGGACGCCGCCGAGGCCCGCGGGAGCGGTGTGGGTGACGACGCGGAGGTCGTCCACCTCACCGTTCGCCACGAGGTCCTCGATGGCGTCGTAGTCCCCGCGAGCGCCCTCGGCGGGCACGTCGAGGGTCCGGTCGAGGTCCGCGTCGAGGTCCTCGGCCCAGACTTCCGTGACGGGCTTCAGCCCGTACGGCGTGTCCTCGTACGCGCGCACCGCCGCGGCGCGCATCGGGGGTGTTTCGACGACTGTGACGGGAACGGACTCCTCCATCCCCTCCGTGGGGGAGTTGGACTTGTCGTCCACCATCACGACGTGCGTCATGCCTGCCTTGTACCCGGCGAATCCCTGGAGCCCCGGCTGGCCGTCGTCCTCGGGCCAACTGTTGAAGCGCGGGACCTCACTGGCCGCGCGCTGCCGTGGGCCGAAGCCCAGAGAGCCTTTTCGTGGTCGGTTTGGTTGTGGCATCGTATCACTCCGTGAGCGTCAGGCACGCGAGCGACGCGAACATCGCTTCTTCAGTTCGCACCACCTCGCTACCCTGCTTCGGGATTGTGTTGAGCCAGACGTCGAACCCCCCGGGTGCGCCGGCGGACTGGCCGGGGTCGAACTCGCGTACCGCCTCGACGTCGACGTCGAGCATCGGCGGAAGCCCGCGTTCGGGCGAGCCGAACGCCACGGTGAGTCCGCCGTCCCGGGCGCGCTTCGTGAGGTCGCCGAGCGTCGACGTGCCGACCGGCACGCCGAAACGCGAAGTGGCGACCGTGAAGCCCGCGTCCGGACGGGCGAGTTCGTCCCCGAGCGTGCTGGCGAAGACCTGGAAGCCCGGTGGGGCTCCCTCTACGATCTTCGCCCGCAGTGGTCGTCGCGAAGATACCCTGATGGTCACGCGTTCCCCCTCCGAGACCTCCATACCGTCTGGGAGGTGGAGGGAGACCGGGTGTTGCATACCGCAATTGACCCGAACGCGCCCTTCAGATCCGACCTGGGTCACGATCCCTTCTCGATGCGACCCCGAACCGCTCGATTCGGAGCCGGTCCATGACGAGAGGCGAAGCGGCGGCAGGACACCGGCGTACTCCAGTTCGTCGCGGGTGTCGAAGGCCTCCTTTCGGAGGTAGGGTGGCGTCGCGGCGTACCGCAACACCGTTTCGACGAACCCGCCGCCCCATCGCCGCTCACCGTCGCGGTCCGCGAAGACCACGAGGCGGTCGACCGAGAACACCGCGGCCGCGCGGGCCACGTAACCGAGTTTGCGAGTCGCCTCGCGCTTGTCCTCGGCTTCCCGGACGACGGACGACGGCACGAGTACGGTGCGTGTCATGCCGGGTCGCGTCCACGTCTCGTCACGAGACTGTAGTCGTCCTACCGACGGCGCGCTAAAAAGGATGTTGTTTCGCTCGCGGCCCCGTGACGCCCTCTCACGCCCGAAGCGCGAGACACTCGTTCACACGAACCCGCGCGAACCGGGCGAGGGCACGCCCCCGGTTCGAAAGTCTTTTTTATAGCCGGGTCGTCGGATAGGATGCAGACGCGCACTAGTAGTGTAGCGGTATCACGTGACCTTGCCATGGTCACAACCTGGGTTCAAATCCCAGCTAGTGCATTTCTCCAACTCGTCGCGAACGTCCGCGAGCGACCGCCGTGTCGCTCGCCCACTCAGTGAGCAGGCACGAGAAATGCCTGCTGGGATTTGAGTCAGTCAGACGACCACAGGGAGTCTGACGCTATTCAAATCCCAGCTAGTGCATCACCACCGTCTTTTTACTTCGTCGGGTGCGCTTCGCGCACCCTCCTCGCAAAAACACGGGAGAAAAACGACCCGCGAGCCGGAGGCTCGCGGTGAAACGCGGCGCTCCGCGCCGCGTACCTCCTTGAATACACTTCAACCGCACAGCAACCGCACAACGCCGTCGCGCGCACGCGTGAGACTAAAGATGTGGGCGGTCGTTCGCCCGACCATGACAGTCGTCGCGCTGCTGAGCGTCGCACCGGTCCGAGAGGGGAGCATGGCCGCGGACGTCGCACTGGCCGTCGAGGCGCTGGACGACTTCGACGTCTCCTACGAGACGAACCCGATGGGAACGGTCATCGAAGCGGAGGATATCCACACGCTCCTAGACGCGGTCGCGGCCGCGCACGAGGCCGTGCCGGGCGATCGAGTGAGCACGTTCCTCAAAATCGACGACAAGCGCACGTCGTCGAAGTCGGCACGCGAGAAAGTCGAGAGCGTCGAGCGAGAGCTGGGACGGCCCGCGGAGCGACGGCACGCCGACGACTCCCGCGTGGAGTAGCTCCGAGGCCGAGCGAGGCGGGAGCGGCGCGGACCTCTCGGCGGTGAGTTCGCCTCGGCCGCCGAACGCTAGCGTGGACTGTTCGGCAGTCTCTCGTGACGCGCGGCGTAGTAGCCTCGCTCGTACCACAGCAACGCGAGGAGGGCGAGGCCGGCGACGGCGTTCGATGCGTTCGACGTGGCCCCAGCGGCGACGAGCGTCGCTCGCCAGCAGACGCTCAGCGTCGTCCCGAGGGCGGCGAGCCACCGCGCTACGCGACTGCCGACACGAAGGCCGTAGGCGACACAGAAGACGACGGCCGTAACAGCGAACGCACCGAGGGCGAGTCCGCTCTGGTAGCGTCCGAGCGCGAGGAGGAACGTCACCGCCCAGACGAGCGCGTAACACGCGGCGAGGAGGGCGAGGAGCGTCGCACCGAGCGGGGTATCGCTCACACCCGAGACGTTGACGCCGGTCGGACATTAGCGTTTGCCAACACATCGACGACGTCCGTCCGCATCGAGCGCGACCCGTGCGGTGCGGCGAAACACGTGTACGCGGCGCGGAGCGCCGCGTTTCACCGAGCGACGCAGTCGCTCGGCTCTTTTTCACCCATGTTTTCGCGGGGACGGGTGCGCCGCAGGCGCACCCGACCCGGAAAAAGATGGTTGCGAACGTTTTACCGGGGGGACGGGCGAATCACGGGGGTATGGAGAGCATCAATCGGATGGCGGTCGAGTTGGCCGACGAGGCGCTGGAGTTCGCGGGCGAGCTCGATATCGGCGCGTTCGACTTGGAGAACGGCGCGACGGTGCTGGACTTCGGCGTGGAGCACGCGGGCGGCATCGAGGCGGGCCTGCTGTTGGCGGAGTTACAGACGGCGGGGCTGGCGACGGTGCAGACGGGGATGGATCGGGTGGCGGGCGCGCCGCTGACGCACGTCGAGTTGGCGTGTGATCGGCCGGATCTCGCCCTTCTCTGCTCGCAGAAGGCGGGCTGGGAGGTCGCGGTGGAGGGATTCGAGGGACTGGGGTCGGGGCCGGCGCGCGCGCTCGTCGCGGAGGAGGCTGAGTTCCGAGAGCTCGGCTACACGGACGCGTTCGATCTGACGGTGCTCACGCTCGAATCCGACGTGCTGCCGAACGAGCGGGTGGCGCGGGTGGTCGCGGAGCGCGCGGAGGTGAACACGGAGGGCGTCTACCTCCCGACGTACGCCGCGGGGTCGCTCGCGGGGGGCGTGTCGGCGGCGGCGCGGCCGGCGGAGATGGCGGTCTTCCGGCTGTTCGAGGCTGGCTACGATCCGACGGACGTGCTCTCGGCGACGGGGCGCGCGCCGGTCGCGCCGGTCGCGGGCGACGAGGAGACGGCTATCGCGCGCCAGATGGACGCCGTCGCGTACGGCGGCGAGGTCGTACTGACCGTGGAGGCGGACGACGCGGAGGCGTTCGAGGCGGTTGCGTCGACGGCGGGCGAGGAGTACGGTCGCCCGCTCGGCGACGTCTTCGACGACGTGGACTGGGACTTCTCGGAGGTCGGCGCGGGCGTCTTCGGGCCGGCGAGCGTGACGGTGAACGTCGTCGGTGGGCCGACGTACGCGCTCGGCGAGCGGATCGAGGGCGTGCTCGCGGAGAGTTTCGGGCTATAGGGGGCGCCGGGGTCAGTCGAGAATCTCGGTGACGGTGCCGACGCCCTTGCTGGAGCCCTCGCGGAAGACGAAGCGCTGGCCTTCTTCGACGACGTACGGTCGGAATTTGAACTCGACCGTCGCGGTGCCGGAGTCGCCGGGGAGGAGTTGGCCGCCCGCGGGGGAGAAGCGCGCGGCCTCGCTCGCGGTTTCGAGGTGGACGACGGGTTCGTAGCCGGCGTCGATTCGCGTGGGGTGGTTGAGCACCATGACGTCGGCTTCGAACGCGCGGACGGGCGTGGGGTCGGCGTCGCGCGGGAGGAGGACCATGCCGCGTTCGACCTCGCTCTCGCGGACGCCCTTGAGCGCGACGCCGACGATGCGGCCGGCGTCGGCGCGGTCCACGCGGTTGTAGTGCATCTCGATGCTGCGGGCTTCGACGTCGCGGAAGGAGCCGTCGGGGAACGGGCCGAGGAGGAGTTCGTCGCCGGCTTCGACGGTGCCGGACTTGATGGTGCCGGAGGCGACGGCGCCGACGCCGGTGACGTTGTACGAGCGGTCGACGTAGAGGCGGAAGTCGCCGCTCGCGGCGGCGGTCTTCGGGAGGCGCTCGAAGAGTTCGTCGAGGACGTCGAGGCCGTCGCCGGCGACGGCGCTGGTGCGGACGATGGGGACGACGGTGTCGTCGGTTTCGGCGACGGCGGCGTCGGCGCCGTGGCGTTCGACGGGGAGGGGGGTGCGGCCGGTCTGGCGCAGGAGGCGTTCGACGTCGCGTTCGACCTCGTCGACGCGTTCGGGGTCGGCGAGGTCGGTCTTGGTGATGGCGACGATGGTGGGGAGGTCGGTGGCGAGGAGGACGCCGAGGTGTTCGCGCGTGGTGTCGGTGGGGCCGTCGTCGGCGGCGACGACGAGGAGGCCGTAGTCGAGTTTCTGGCCGACGAGGCCGCGGATGGTGGTGCGGAGCCAGGGTTCGTGCCCGACGGTGTCGACGAATGAGACGACGCGGTCGGCGGCGTCGACGACGGCGGCGCGCTCGTGCTTCCGGTGGGGGTTCTCGACGCGGAGCGGGCCGTCGCCGTCGAAGCCGTAGACGCCGTAGGAGAGGTCGGCGGAGAGGCCGCGTTCGACCTCGTGCGGTTGGACGTCGAGGAAGGAGCGGGTGTCGCCGTCGCCGTCGTCGGGGCGGCCGGTGACGAGCGATCCGACGAGCGTGGACTTCCCGTGGTCGACGTGGCCGGCGGTGCCGACGATGATGTGGTCGTCGTCCGCGGTGAGTTGGCCGCCGTCGCGGACGGTGGCGACGCCGACGAGGCCGTCCCCGGCCCCCCACGTCTGGACGTCGTCGATGTGCGCGCTCGCGTCCTCGGCGATGAGGCTGAGGACGTCGAGCGTCTCGGAGAAGGCGTCCGGGGCGATGCCGGCGATGCCGCCGTCGTCGGTGACGCCGACGACGTACGTCGCCTCGCCGTCCCCGGAGAGGACGCGGTGGCGTAGTTGCGCGACGAGGCTCTCGAGGCGGCCGTCAGCGAGGTGGACGTCGCGCGTGAGGCGCTCCTTGAACTCGACGTTCCCGCCCTCCTGCTCGCCGCGTTCGAGCGCGCGGTGCAGGACGGACCGGTCGACGCTCATGGACGCGTGTTAGAGACCACCTACCAAAAGCCTTCCTCGGGGAGCGCTCCGGAGGGATAGGGAGGCCTGGAGAGCGACGTGGCCGCGGAATTGATGTATCAGTATCGGCTAGTGGGAGGTGATGAGCGTCACGGGGCTCTGCCAGATCTGCGAGGCGAGAGAGGCGCGTTTCGCCTGCGAACGCTGCGGCGCGGTCGTGTGTCAGGAACACTACGACGCCGACCTCGGCCTCTGCCAGTCGTGCGCCGCGGAGACGCGTCGCGCGCGAGACGACGGGGAGCGCCGCACGCGGGGCGACGACCCGGACGTCGCGGGGCCGCGCTAGCGGTACTCGTTCAGTCGGTCGCGGAGGCGTTTCGCGGCCTGGCCGGCGGCCCGCGCCCAGTTCTCGCGGTCCTCACCGGCGAAGATGATGCCGCGCGTCGAGTTCACGACGCCGACGCCGTCGCTGGTGCGGCCGTGCTCGACGGCGGCCTCCGCGTCCCCGCCCTGCGCGCCGACGCCCGGCACGAGGAAGGGGAGGTCGGGCGCGATCTCGCGGACGCGTTCGAGTTCTTCGGGGCGGGTCGCGCCGACGACGAGGCCGACGTTCCCGTGCTCGTCCCACTCCGCGAGGCGTCGCGCGACGTGCTCGTAGAGGTACTCATCGTATGAGGCGAGTTCGAGGTTCTGGAAGTCCTTCCCGCCCGGGTTCGACGTCCGGCAGAGCGCGAACACGCCCTTCTCCTCGCGGGAGAGGAACGGCTGGAGGCTGTCCCGGCCCATGTAGGGGTTGACGGTGATGGCGTCCGCGTCGTCGAGCGCCTTCGCGTACTGGCGAGCGGTGTTCCCGATGTCGCCGCGCTTCGCGTCCAATATCACGGGCACGCCCTTCCCGTGTGCGTACGCGATGGTCTCGCGGAGCGCGCGCCAGCCGTCCGCGCCCTCGTAGAACGCGGCGTTCGGCTTGTAGCAGGCGGCGTACTCGTGCGTGGCGTCGACGATGCGGCGGTTGAACTGCCAGCGCGGCAGGTCGGCGTCGCGGACCTCGGCCGGGAGACGGTCCGGGTCCGGGTCGAGGCCGACGCAGACCATCGTGTCCCGGTCGTCGATTCGCGCCCCGAGGTCCTCGAAGAATCCCATACCGGGCGCTCGCGCGGCGCCCGCCTAAACGTACTGTTCTGCGTCGAGCGCCGCCTCGAAGACGGCGAGGACGCGCTTCGCGTGCGCGCCGTTCTCCACGAAGACGACGAGGCCCGGCGGCGACGTCTCCCGGGGACGCGCCCGCAGACCCGCGTCTCCGGCGGCGCGCTTCGCGGCGTCGAGCGCCACGCCCGCGCGGAACTCGACGCGGGCGCGAGTCGGCTGGACGAACACGGACGCGACGGGGGTGCCTCCGCGCGTGACCTCGTAGGCGCGCGCGCCCGCCTCGGTCGGTTCGACGTCCGGGTCCGCGTCGGAGACGGCGACGTCGTCGAACGGCGCGCTCTCCCGGCCCGTGAGTTCGGAGGCGAGCAGTTGGGCGACCCGGACGCCGTCCGAGAGTTCGCGCTCGACCATCAGAGGTTCTCCCCGGCCTTCCGCGCGGCGTCCGCGACGTCCACGCCCTCGCGGCGAGCGTAGAGGACGGCGGCGACGTCCGCGGTGACGCCGAGTTCCCGCTGGAGGGCGTTGACGTTCGCGACGGCCTCCTGTCGCGTCTCCCCCGCGCCCTCCAGGGCGTCGAGGGCCGTCTCGAACGCGGAGCGCTCCTGGAAGAGCGACTCGTCCGGCGTGAAGTCGTCCGGCACCGACACCGAGTCGAGGTCGAACGCCGCGACGAGTTCGCCGTCCTCGCGCGAGAGGAGGCCCTCGCCCGTCGCGACGTCCACGAGGCGCTTCGCCTGATCCGGGCTCATCCAGTCCCGGTCGAGCGAGAGCGCGACGACGAACTCGTGTTCGGCGAGGCGCTCGCGGCCGCGAGAGACGAACGGGGTGCCGACGGCGACGCGGAGACTCATACGCGTTCGGGAACGCGCGGGCGAACCTAAACGTCGCGGGTCCAGCCCCGATTCGAACTGCTTTAGTACGTAACGAAGCCAACTCCTCGTATGCAGTACCAGGGCCGCTCCAAGCGCACGAAGACGGGCGCGCGAACGCGACCGCACTCCAAGAAGAAGAAGCACGAACTCGGCCGCTCCCCGACGGAGACGACGGTCGGCGAACCGCGCTTCCGCGTCGTCGACTCCCGCGGCGACGAGACGAAGACGCGCGTCCTCTCCACGGACGTCGCGAACGTCACCGACGACGGCGAAACCGAGCACGCCACCATCGAGGACGTCGTCGAGAACGACGCGAACCCGAACTACGCCCGCCGGAACATCGTCACGAAGGGCGCCATCATCGAGACGTCCGCCGGACGCGCGCGCGTCACCTCCCGACCCGGCCAGGACGGCCAGGTCAACGCCGTCCTCGTCGAATAACGCGGTCTTTCTACAGCCGTCTTTTCACTGTCGTAAGCGAGACGCGTCGTGTCTCGCGGGATGACGAACGGCGCGTCGCGCCGTTCGAACCACGGCGGGGTCGCCTGCGGCGACCCAGCGCTCGCAAAAACACGGTCCGCGTGAACGGAGTGAACGCGGGATCAGCGAGACCGTGGGTCTCGCAGAGGAGAAAAAGAGCCGACGGCTCGGCCCTCGGCCTCGCCGTCGGTGAACCGCTCGCTTCGCTCGCGGAGACGAGACTCGCGCAGGAACTCAGCAAACCGCGCGGGGTAGCGTCCGCGCACCGAGCGGGTCGAAGTTCGCGCGAGCGTCGCGAGTGCGAGCAAGCGGGACCGTCGGTCCCGCCAAGACCCCGGTAGGTTCGCAGTTCACTCGCGCGAAGCGCGAGGCCCGAGGACCACCGAAGGTGGTCCGACGGTGCTTTTGGTGAAGATTTTGCCAGAGCGCGCGTCAGCGCGCTCGCAGCAAAAGGTTCATTGGAAGCCGAGGTGGCCGCCCTGGCGCTGGTCGCGGCCGGGTGAGCTGGCGCCCTTGAACTGGTCTTCGACCTGTTCGTAGTAGTCGAGGATGTCCTCGGTGATGGTGGGGCGGACGTTCTCCATGGCCTGCCGGAAGTGGCGCATCTCGACGTCCGTGGCGTCTTCGTCCTCACGGAGGGCTTGGATGGCGGCTTCGCGGGCGATGCTGGCGAGGTCGCTGCCGACGTAGCCGTCGGTGATTTCGGCGAGTTCCCGGAGGGAGACGTCGGGGGCGAGCGGGGTGTCCTTGGTGTGGATTTCGAGGATGCGCTCGCGGCCGGCGACGTCGGGTTGGCCGACCATGACCATGCGGTCGAAGCGCCCGGAGCGAATGAGCGCGGGGTCGATGATGTCGGGGCGGTTGGTGGCGCCGATGACCATGACGTCGCCCATCTCCTCGAGGCCGTCGAGTTCGGTGAGGAGTTGGTTGACGACGCGCTCGGAGACGTTGTTCCCGACGTCCTGTCCGCGGCCGGGGGCGAGGCTGTCGAGTTCGTCGAAGAAGATGACGGTGGGGCTGACCTGCCGGGCTTTGCGGAAGGTCTGGCGGATGGCCTTCTCGGATTCGCCGACCCACTTGGAGAGGAGTTGGGGGCCGCGGATGGAGATGAAGTTGGCGTTCGTCTCGTTCGCGACGGCTTTCGCCATGAGGGTCTTCCCGGTGCCGGGCGGGCCGTAGAGGAGGACGCCGGCGGGCGGGTCGATGCCCATGCGGTCGAACTTCTCGGGGCTGTTGAGCGGCCACTCGACGGATTCGCGGACGTTCGTCTTCGCGTCCTGGAGGCCGCCGACGTCCTCCCACGTGATCTTGGGGAGTTCGACGAGGACTTCGCGCATCGCGGAGGGTTCGACTTCGCCGAGGGCGCCGCGGAAGTCCTCGCGTTTGACGATCATGCGGTCGATGAGGCTCGGCGGGATGTCCTCCTCGTCGAGGTCGATCTCGGGGAGGTAGCGCCGGAGGGCGCGCATCGCGGCTTCCTTGGAGAGGCTCTCGATGTCCGCGCCGACGAAACCGTGGGTCTCCTCGGCGAGGTGGCCGAGGTTGACGTCGTCGCTGAGGGGCATGCCGCGCGTGTGGATCTTGAGGATCTCCTCGCGGCCGACCTCGTCGGGGACGCCGATCTCGATCTCGCGGTCGAAGCGGCCGGGGCGGCGGAGCGCGGGGTCGACGGCGTCCACGCGGTTCGTCGCCGCGATGACGATGACCTGTCCGCGGCCCTCTAAGCCGTCCATCATCGTGAGGAGTTGGGCGACGACGCGGCGTTCGACTTCGCCGGTGACGTCCTCGCGCTTGGGCGCGATGGAGTCGAGTTCGTCGATGAAGATGATGGAGGGCGAGTCGTCCTTCGCGTCCTCGAATATCTCCCTGAGTTGCTGTTCGGACTCGCCGTAGTACTTGGAGATGATTTCGGGGCCCGCGATGGAGAAGAAGCTCGCGGACGTCTCGTTCGCGACGGCTTTCGCGAGGAGGGTCTTCCCGGTGCCGGGCGGCCCGTGGAGGAGGACGCCCTGCGGGGGTTCGATCCCGAGTTTCTGGAAGATCTGCGGGTGCTTCATCGGGAGTTCGACCATCTCCCGGACGCGCTGGATCTCGTTCTGGAGGCCGCCGATGTCCTCGTACGTGATGCCGCCGCCGGTGCGTTCGAAGCCGCTGATCGGTTCTTCGCGGAGTTCGACGTCGGTGTCCTCGGTGACGAGGACGACGCCCTCGGGGTCGGTCTCGACGGCGATGAGCGGGATTGCCTGCCCCGGCGAACGCATGAAGGGGTGGTTCGTCGAACTCATCACGGGGACGATGTCGCGCGAGACGACGGGGCGCTTCAGGATCTGTCGTTTGACCATGCCGGCGGCGTCGCTGCCGAACTGGACGCTCGCGTCCTCGGGCGGCGCGAGCACGAGCGAGTCGGCCTTCTCGGCTTCGGCCTTCCGGATGGTGACGCGTTCGCCGATGCCGACGTCGGCGTTCTGCCGCGTGAAACCGTCGATGCGGACCGTGTCGGTGTTCCAGTCCTGCCGGTCCGCGCGCCAGACCTTGGCCGCGGTGGTCTCCGCGCCCTCGATCTCGATGATGTCGCCCGGGCTGAGCTTCAGGTGCAACAGCGTGTCGGGGTCGAGGCGCGCGATGCCGCGCCCCGAGTCGTTCGGGTACGCCTTCGCGACCTCGAGTTGGACTTCGTTCATTGTGTCGGGTGTCCGATGGTGTGAGTTCTCGGCGCGCGACGGAAATGCGTTCCGCCGCCACCGAGGACTATGTGAGACAGTAACATATCCGAGTACATATCGCTGACGCTCGCGCGGATTCCGGCCGGTGTCGGGGACGACGGGATCGGGGTGCGAACCACCGCCGAGCGGCGCGCGTCGAGGCGACGCGCACGCGATGACCACGCTTTTCGCCGCGCCGCGCCTGCACGAGAGCATGCACACGCTCGCGTTCGACGGCCGGATGGGTGCGAGCGGCGACATGCTCCTCGGAGCGCTCGTCGCCGCGGGCGCCGACCCCGCCGTCCTCGCGCCCGTCGAGGACGCCCTCGACGTGACCTACGACGTCCGGGACGTCACGAGGAACGGCATCGCCGCGACGAAGGTGACCGTCCGCCACGGCGAGGGCGGCGACGACCACACGCACGAGCACGCCACCGGACACGGCCACCCGCACGAGCACACGCACGACCACACGCACACGCACGACCACGACCACACGCACGACCACGACCACACGGAACACGACGCGGAGGGGCACGGGCCGAATCGGACGTACGCGGAAGTCGTGGACGTCGTGGAGTCGCTGGACCTCCCCGAGGGCGTCGAGGAGGCGGCGCTGGGGGCGTTCGAGCGTCTCGGTCGTGCGGAGGCCGCGGTCCACGGCACCGACCTCACGGAGACGCACTTCCACGAGGTCGGCGCGGACGACGCCATCGCGGACGTCGTCGGCGTCGCGCTCCTCGTCGACGACATCGATCCGGATCGGGTCGTGACGACGCCGGTCGCGGCGGGCGACGGCGAGGTGGCGATGGCGCACGGGACGTATCCAGTGCCGGCGCCGGCGGTGGTGGAGATCGCGGCGGACGCGGCCTGGTCGCTGCGCGGCGGGCCCGTCGAGAGCGAACTGTTGACGCCGACGGGGGCGGCGCTCCTCGCGCAGTTCGCCGAGGGCGTGGCGTCGACGCCGGCGCTCCGCGTCGAGCGATCCGGCTACGGCGCCGGGTCGAAGTCGTTCCCGGAGCGCCCGAACGTCCTCCGCGCCGTCGTCGGAGAGGTGTCGCGGGCGGAGACGGCTAGCGAGGACGCGGTCGGAGCGAGCGGTCTCGTTCGCGACGACGTGGTCGTGCTGGAGACGAACCTCGACGACGCCTCGCCGGAGATACTCGGCGGCCTGCAGGAGTCGCTCGCGGACGCGGGCGCGCGCGACGTCGCCGTCGTTCCGCTGACGATGAAGAAGTCCCGACCCGGCCACCTCGTGAAGGTCGTGACGAAGCCGGACGACGCCGACCGGGTCGCGCGACGCCTCGCCGAGGAGACGGGGACGCTCGGGATCCGGGAGACGGGCGCGTCGCACCGCTGGATCGCCGAGCGCGACTTCGAGACGGCGACCCTCGACGTCGACGGGGCGTCGTACGAGGTGTCGGTGAAGGTCGCGCGCACCGCGGACGGCGACGTCTACGACTACAGCGCGGAGTACGACGACGCGCACGCGGTCGCGCGCGAGACCGACCTGCCCGTGCGGGAGGTCATGCGGCGCGCCGTCGAGTCCGTCCGGGCGCGCGAGGCGTAGGGCCGTCGCGGAGTCCCGCGCGCCGCGGTCTCCGGGCCGTCAGTCGCGGTGGCGTTCGATGGCTTCGTCGAGGGTGAGTTCGCCGGTGGCGACGCGGCGCGCGAGTTCGGCGGTGATGGCCCGATTCCCGGTGGAGCGCTCGCGGGAGCGCTGCTTGATGACGTCTATCTCGCCCGCGGTCGGTTCGAAGGTGCGCTCGCCGACGACGTCGCCCTCGATGCGCGCGATGTTGACGGCGGCGAGCACGTCGTCCATCCCGCGGACGCCGCGGCCCAGGTAGGGCGTCGTCCCGGTCTCGTCGACGAGTTCGACGGTGACGTCGGAGAGCGACTCGATGATGCGGGCGCCGTGGCGGCGCGCGCCGTCGCCGATCCGGACGAGCGGGTCGGGGGCGTCCGCTGTCTCCTCGCGCACGACGTCAGCGGCGTCCTCGACGGGAACCTGGAAGACGGCGACGACGAGGTCCCCGGAGAGGACGGCGATGCCGGGGCGCGGGCCGGGGTCGACGCCGACGACGGTTCGGCCGCCCCCGCGGAGGACGACGAGCGCTTCCTCGACGGCGGCGCGCGGGTCGGTCGGGTCGGCGACGACGACGTCGCAGGGGACGTCGACGTCGTCGCCGGGCGCGGTGATGACGACGTCCGCGCCCGCGGGGAGGTCGGCGCCGGGTTCGATGGTGGTGAACGTCGCGCCGCGGTCCCGGAGTTCGCCGACGACCTCGTGGTACACCTCGAAGTCGGCGGTTGCGACGACTATCACTACCACGTCACTCGCACAGCGGGGGCAAAAACCCTCGCGCCCGCCGGGTCGGCCCCACCCATCGGGGCGTTTTTCCGGGGTGGCGCGCTACTCGTCGGCGATGAGTGGACTCACGACGGGGTGCGCGCCGCTCGACGACCTGCTCGGGGGCGGCGTCGAGCGCGGCGCGGTGACCCAACTCTACGGGCCGCCGGGCGCGGGGAAGACGAACGTCGCGCTCTCGACGGCCGCGCACGCCGCCGCGGCGGGCGAGACGGTGGTCTACGTGGACACGGAGGGGCTCTCGCCGGCGCGCTTCGAGCAGGTGCTGGAGGCGACGGCGGACGATCCGGACGCCGCGGCGGAGCGAATCGTCGTGAGCGCGGCGCACGACTTCGACGAACAGTCCGAGGCGGTGCGGGACGCCGAGGAGTTCGCGGAGCGCGCGTCGCTCGTCGTGCTGGACTCCGCGACCGGGTTCTATCGGCTCCGCCGAACGGAAGCGGGCGGAGAGGACGGGGAGGCGCTGCGACAGGTCGCCCGGCAGGTGACGCACCTGCTCTCGCTCGCGCGCCGATTCGACCTCGCGGCGCTCGTCACGAATCAGGTCTACACGGACCCCGACGCGGACCGGACGCGGCCGCTCGGCGGGCACACGCTGGAGCACTGGACGGCGACGGTCGTTCGACTGGAGCGGTTCCGCGGGGAGGCCCGACGGGCCGTGCTGGAGAAGCATCGCGCGAAACCGACGGGCGAGCGCGCGCGCTTCCAGATCACGGACCGCGGCATCGAGGGCGCGAGCGACGTCTAGCGTCGCGCCTAGAGTTCGCCGAGCTTCCGGAGGAGCTGACCCTGGTACTCCTCGTCGGCCTGCACGCCCTTCACTTCGAGGACGTTGCGTTCGAGGGTGTCGAGCGCCATGTAGAACGCGTTGTCGGCGCCGTATCCCTCGCCGGTGCCGGCCATCTGGCCCTTGTTCGTGCGGAGGCGGATCTGGCACTGGATGAGCGGGGTGCCGCGGAGGCGCTCCTTGTGCTCGTGGAAGCGGACGTGGGCGTGCCGGACCTGCATCTCCGAGTACTTGTCCGTGACCTCCTCGATGCCGTCGCGGACGTCCTCGCGCGTGATGGCGTCGAGCAGGTCGATGTTCGTGATCTGAACGTCCATGTGGTCCTCCTCGGTGTAGGAGAGCGCGCGCAGGACGTCCGTCTTCGTGAGGACGCCGGCGACGGTGTCCGGTTCGTTCTCGGTGGTGACGACGAGGCCGGCGTAGCCGTACTCCAGCATCGTCCGCACGGCGTCCTCGACGGTGTCGTCGGGGCGCACGGTGGTGACGGGGCTGGACATGACGTCGGAGACGGGGAGGTCGAGGAGGCGTTCGACCTCGCCGCGGCGGTCGCCGCGCGTCGTCTTCTGGACGTCGCGCGTGACGAACGCGACGAGGTCGTAGGTAGTGACGACGCCGGTCAGGTCGCCGTCGTCGTCGAGGACGGGGAGCCGGGAGATGCCGTTCTCGCGGAGGCGGTTGAGGACGGTACCGACGGTGTCGTCCTCGGTGACCGTGACGATGTCCTCGGTGTAGATGTCGGCGACGGTGAGCGCGTCGAGGTTGTCCAGGACGGCTTCGAGGATGTCGTCCTCGGTGACGATACCCCAGAGGTCGCCGGCCTCGAAGACGGGCGCGACCTTCGAGCCGCCCTCGACGAGCTTTCGGGCGACGTCGCGGACGTCCTCGGTGCGGTCGAGTTTCGGCGCGTTGCCGTCGGGGTTCGTGAGGGTGACGGCGCGCGTGTCGTCCTCGATGTGGGAGCTGAGGAGCTGTTTCTGCGTGAGCACGCCCTCGTACTCCGCGCCGCCGGCGCGAGTGACGATGACGCCCTTCGGGTTCTCCTCGTCGAAGAGCGCGCGGACCTTACCGAGGCGTTCCTCGGCGTCGACCGAGACGTAGTCCTGAGTCGCGATATCGGAGATATCCATGTCTCGGAGATTGGCCGGGAAGGGCCTAAAAGATTGTTGCACTCGTCGGCTGTCCCGCGAAATCACCGATTCGCGCGCCGCGGCGCGCGACGGGCACAACGCCTATGCCCGCCGACGTGGTACGCACACGCATGGGAGAGCGCGCGTGCTATCGGGAGTTCTGCCCGGAGTGTGACGCCCCGGTCACGCACGTCGACGAGACGTGTCCGGACTGCGGCGCGACGCTCTAGAGCGCGCCGACGAGCGCGCCGAGCGTCGCGGCGAGCAGGCCGCCGAGCGCGAGGACGAGTCCGCGGCGCGGGTCGGCGAGGCGCGCGAGCAGGACGCCCGCCGCGACGGCGACAGCGCCGAGCAAGACGGGCGCGAACGCCGCCGCGAGCGCGTCAGCCCCGCCGAACGCGCCGACGACGGGCGTCGTGAGGACGCCGAGAACGGCGGCGGCGATACCGACGGCCGCGCACCGCCTCGGGTCGAGCGCGCTCGTGGTCATAGCTGGGGCTACGCGGGACGTCGGGGTGGGTGTTACCCAGGCTGAAAGCGGGACTTGAGGGTGCGGCGCGCCGGCAGTGTACGAGGTCGCAGGAAGTGGGTCTGGGCGGATTCACCCGAGCGGTGCGGCGAGAGATACAGAGATCTCTCGCGAGCGTTGCGTCGGTGAGAAGTGGGTTGGGGCGGATTGTGAACCACGGTCGTTCCGCGACGCTCCACTCTCTGATTCAAATCCCCCGAACACGTTCGACGAAACACGGACTCCTCGCTCCGCTCGTCGTCGTTGTGTCGTCAGAAAGTGGGTTGGGGCGGATTTGAACCGCCGGCCTCCTCCATGTCAAGGAGGTGTCATAGCCTGACTAGACCACCAACCCGCGGTGGCGCGTTCTCGTACGCATCCAATCGTAGTCCGGGGGTATAGTTGAAGGTTTCGAACCGGGGGGCGCCGCGTGAGTCCCTCCCACTCGACTCGCGCGACAGCCTTAAGTTGGTGTACAGAGTTGTACATTGTAAGCCGAATCCGTACACCGGTGATCATCATGCAGGACTACATCGAACGCGTCACCGAAGGGGAGGACCTGTCGCTCGCGGAAGCGCGAGACGCCGCCACCGCCGTCTTCCAGGAGGCGACCGAGGCGCAGATCGGCGCGCTCCTCGCGGCGCTCCGCGCGAAGGGCGAGACAGAGACGGAAATCACGGGCTTCGCGCAGGGGATGCGCGACGTCGCGCGCACCATCGACCCCGACCGGAGCCCGCTCGTCGACATCGTCGGCACCGGCGGCGACGACTACGACACCATCAACGTCTCCACGACGTCGTCGCTCGTCGCCGCGGGCGCGGGCGTCCCCATCGCCAAGCACGGGAACTACTCCGTCTCCTCCTCCTCCGGGAGCGCGGACGTCCTCGAAGAAGTCGGCGTGAACGTCGAGGCCGAACCCCCCGCCGTCGAGGAAGCCATCGAGCGCGACGGCATCGGGTTCATGCTCGCGCCCGTCTTCCACCCCGCGATGAAGGCCGTCATCGGCCCGCGTCAGGAACTCGGGATGCGGACGGTCTTCAACGTCCTCGGCCCGCTCACGAACCCCGCGGGCGCGGACGGACAGGTCGTCGGCGTCTACGACCCGGACCTCGTGCGACTGCTCGCGGAGGCGCTCACCGGCATGGACGTCGAACGCGCGCTCGTCGTCCACGGCTCGGGGATGGACGAGATAACCGTCCACGACACCACCACCGTCGCGGAGGTCCACCCGGACGGCTCCGTCGAGGAGTACGTCCTCGAACCCGCGGACCTCGGCCTCTCGACGTACGACATCGAGGCCGTCGCGGGCGGCACCCCCACGGAGAACGCCGCGGACATGGAGGGCATCATCACGGGCGAGGTGACGGGCGCGAAGCGCGACATCATCCTCGCGAACGCGGGCGCCGCCATCTACGTCTCCGGCGACGTCGACAGCCTCACCGAGGGCGTCGAGGCCGCGCGGGACGCCATCGAGTCGGGCGCGGCGGCGGAGAAACTCGACGACCTCCGGGCGACGGGCGAGGATCGATGACGGCGACGCGCGCGAAGGTCTGCGGGCTGACGAGCGCGGACGACGTCGCGGCCGCCGTGGACGCGGGCGCGGACGCGCTCGGATTCATCGTCGACGTGCCGGTGGACACGCCCCGCGAGGTGTCGGCCGAACGGGCCGCCGACCTCGCCGCGGCGGTGCCGCCGTTCGTCTCGACGGTGCTCGTGACGATGACCGACCCCGCCGAGATTCCCGCGCTGCACGCGCGCGTCGACACGGACGCGGTCCAGGTGTACGGCGACCCGGACGTCGAGACGCTCGAAGCCCTCGCGGCGGACCTCGACGCGGCGCTCGTGAAGACGGTGGACGCCGCGAACCCCGACGTCGCGCGCGACTACGACGGCGTCGCGGACGCCCTGCTCGTCGACTCGACGGACGCGGCGGGCGCGGGCGGGACGGGACGCACGCACGACTGGGACGCGACGGCGTCGCTCGCGGCGGGCCTCGACGCGCCGGTCGTCCTCGCGGGCGGCCTCACGCCCGAGAACGTCGCGGAGGCGGTTCGGACGGTGGATCCGTACGCCGTCGACGTCGCTTCCGGTGTCGAGTCGGCGGGCGGCGTGAAGGACCACGACGCGGTGCGCGCGTTCGTCCGGAACGCCGCGCGCGCGGGCGAGGAGGTGTCGGCCTGATGGTCGGCTTCGACGTCACGCGCGAGGAGTTCGTCACGCGCGCGGCCGGCGACGGCCCCGGTGTGGTGTACGCGGCGGCGACGCTGGACGCGGACGTCTCGCCGCTCGCGGCGTTCGCGGCGCTCGCGGAGGGCGAGTACGGCTTCCTCCTCGAGTCCGCGGAGAAGACGGCGGCCTCCGACCCGGGCGGGGCGTTCCGGCCGCGCGAGGCGGGCGCGGGGGAGCGCCACGCGCGCTACTCGTTCGTCGGCTACGACCCGGACGCGCTGATCCGGGCGCGACCCGAGGGCGCGACGGTCGAACGCCTCGCGGACACGCGCGCGGCGCGCGCCGCGACGGCGGGCGAAGGCGACGTCCTCGACCAGCTCCGCGGGGCGCTCCCGGAGGCGGAGCGCCGCGGGTTCCCGGAGAGCGAGCGCCAACTCCTCGACGGCGGCCTCGTCGGGTTCGTCGCGTACGACGCCGTCTACGACCTCTGGCTGGACGAGGTGGGCGTCGAGCGTCCGGAGACGCGCCTGCCGGACGCGGAGTTCGTGTTGACGACGAAGACGCTCCGGTTCGACCGGGCGACGGGGACGCTCTCGCTCGTCTGCACGCCCGTCGTGGACCCGGAGGCGGACGACGTCGGCGACATCTACGACGCACTGGTCGCGGAGGCCGCGCGCGTCGAGGACGCCCTGCGGGAGGCGGACGCCCCCGAGACGGGCGGGTTCGTCCAGCGCGCGGAACGTCCGGGTCCGCGGGCCGAGTACGAGGAGGCGGTGGAGCGCGCGAAGGAGGCCGTCCTGGACGGTGAGATCTATCAGGGCGTCATCTCGCGGACGCGCGAGCACGAGGGCGAACTCGACCCGCTCGGCCTCTACGAGGCGCTGCGCGAGGTCAACCCCTCGCCGTACATGTACGTCCTGCGGCACGGGGAGCGGACGGTGGTGGGCGCGAGTCCGGAGACGCTCGTGAGCGTGCACGGCCGGGAGGTCCTGAACAACCCCATCGCGGGGACGTGCCCGCGCGGGACGAGCCCCGTGGAGGACCGGCGGCTGGCGGGCGAGATGCTCGCGGACGAGAAGGAGCGCGCGGAGCACACGATGCTCGTGGACCTGGCGCGCAACGACGTACGCCGCGTGAGCGACCCGGGATCGGTCCGGGTGCCGCAGTTCATGGGCGTGCTGAAGTACAGTCACGTCCAGCACATCGAGTCGACGGTGACGGGACGCCTGCGCGAGGACCTCGACGCGTTCGACGCGATTCGGGCGTCGTTCCCGGCGGGGACGCTCTCGGGCGCGCCGAAGGTGCGCGCGATGGAACTCATCGACGAACTCGAACGAACGCCCCGGGGCATCTACGGGGGCGGTGTCGGCTACGTCTCGTGGACGGGCGACGCGGACATCGCCATCTGCATCCGCACCGCGACGGTCGAGCACGGCGCGGGCGCGGACGATACCGATATCGTTCGGGTTCGCGCGGGCGCGGGCGTGGTCGCGGACTCGGACCCGACGAGCGAGTACGAGGAGACGGAGAAGAAGATGGGGGGCGTGCTCGACGCGCTCGACGCGGTGACGCTGGAGGAGGCACGTAGATGAAGGTCGTCTTCGTGGACAACTTCGACTCGTTCACGTACAACCTCGTGGAGTACGTGAGCGAGCACGAGGGCGTGGAGACGGCGGTACTGAAGAACACGGCGTCGCTCGACGACGTCGAGGCGGCGGACCCGGACGCGCTCGTCATCAGTCCGGGGCCGGGCCACCCGAAGAACGCGCGGGACGTCGGCGTCACCGCGGAGGTGCTCACGAGTCTGAGCGAGGACGTGCCGACGCTCGGCGTCTGCCTCGGGATGGAGGCCGCGGCCTACGAGTACGGCGGGTCGGTCGGGCACGCGCCGGAACCGGTCCACGGGAAGGCGTACCCCATCGACCACGACGGCGTGGGCGTCTTCGCGGGACTCGATCAGGGGTTCCAGGCGGGCCGCTATCACTCGCTCGTGTGCACGTCGATTCCGGACTGCTTCGAGGTGTCCGCGACCGCCGAGCACGGCGGAGAGACGCTCCCGATGGGGATGCGCCACCGCGACTACCCGCTCTCGTGCGTGCAGTTCCACCCGGAGAGCGTGCTCACCGGCGTCGGCCACGACGTCGTCTCGAACTTCCTCGCGGGCGTCTAGGGGAGGAACGTCGAGACGAGCCAGAGCGCGCCGATGACGAGGACGGCGACGACGAGGAGTTTCGACGCGACGTTCAGCACGAACTTCCCGACGAAGACGACGACGAGCGCGACGACGAGCGCGACGAGTAGCGTGCCGAGTTGGCCGCCGGGCAGGCCGAGCGCGAGCGGGAGCGTTGCGAGCATACGCGACCCGTGGCGCGGCGCGGGTGAAAGCTTTCGGGCACCCGCGTGGAACGGCCCGCGACCGGTCGAGCGCGCGAGCGGAACTGAAAACCGCGAGACGGGGGTCGATCCGCCCCGCGTTATCGTCCACTTTCGGGCCGGTTTGCGAGGGGTTATTGTCCCGCCGCGAGTACGGCTGGAGCGACGCGGAGACGCGACGGTCGGTACCCGGCGTCGACGGTTCGCCGTGAACGCAACTACTATGACCGGTCCGGCGGTAACGATTGGTCGTTCGGATACCACCGTTTACACCACCATACCATGAGCCCGAAATCCACCTGTACGTCGAGAGGAGCGCGGAGGGACGAGCGATGAGTTCGAACGAACTCGGCGCGGACGAGATCACCCTCCCGATCAAGCGCGTCGACGGGGAGACGCTCGCGGAGCGGATGACCGCGAACGCGTACAACAACATCCTGCCCGCGCGCTACCTGCGCCAGAACGCCGACGGCGAACTCGTCGAGGACCAGGAGGACCTCTTCCCGCGCGTCGCGAAGAACATCGCGCTCGCGGAGGCCGTCTACGAGGCCGAGAACCAGGGCGTCGACGTGACCGTCACGCCCGAGCAGTTGAAGCCGAACCACCCGCGCCGCGACGAACTCGCCGAGGAGGTGTTCGGCGAGGGCGTCACGGCCGAGGACGATGCGGAGACCGAACTGACGGAGGACAACGTCAACAAGTTCGCGTACGACACCGTCGTCCCCGAACTCCCCGAGTCGGTCCGCGAGCACGTCGAGGACACGGCGGAGCGCTTCGAGTCGCTGATGAGTCGGCTCGCGTTCATGCCGAACTCCCCGACGCTGATGAACGCCGGCGACGAACTCCAGCAGCTCTCCGCGTGCTTCGTGGACTCGCCGGGCGACGACCTGACGGACATCCACCAGACGGCGAAGGAGGCCGCGGAAGTCTTCCAGAGCGGTGGCGGGATGGGCTACGCGTTCTGGCAGCTCCGCCCGTTCGGCGACCCCGTCGGTAGCACGGGCGGCATCGCGTCCGGTCCGATCACGTTCATGCGGACGTTCGACCAGATGTGCGAGACCATCGCGCAGGGCGGGACGCGCCGCGGCGCGCAGATGGGCGTGATGCGCATCAGCCACCCGGACGTCATCGAGTTCATCCACGCGAAGAACAAGGACGTCAGTCTCGCGCACTGCCTGAAGCTGAACGACCCGGACGACTACACGTATACGACGTTCAGCGAGGCGCTGGAGGAGGCGCGCGGTCTCATCGACGACGACGGGAAGGTCCCGAAGCACCTGCGGAACGCCGTCGAGGGCCACCTCTCGAACTTCAACATCTCCGTCGGCGTCACGAACGGGTTCATGGACGCGCTCCAGAACGACGAGGAGTACACGTTCACGAACCCGCGCACGGGCGAACCCCACGTCGCGACGGAGGAGACGAAGGAGATGTACTCGCGCTACGACCTCGGCGATCAGGTCGAGGTCGGCGAACCCCTCGAGATCCGCGCGGAACTCATCTGGGAGCGCATCGTCGAGGGCGCCCACGAGAACGGCGAACCGGGCGTCATCTACCTGGAGCGCGCGAACGACGAGCACTCCTTCGACACGGAGGCCCACCCGGACCACCGGATGCTCGCGACGAACCCCTGTGGCGAGCAGCCCCTCGAGGAGTACGAGGCGTGTAACCTCGGGCACATCAACCTCTCCACCGTCGTCGCGGACGACGCGCCGGACTGGCGCGTCTGGAGCGAGGAGCACGAGTACGACACGCTCGACGAGGGCATCAATCGCTTCCTCGACGAAGCGCTCGACATGGACGAGTTCGACTACCGCATCGAGACGGGCACGCGCTTCCTCGAGAACGTCGTCACGATGAGCGACTTCCCCGTCGAGGAGATCGCGGAGAAGGTCTCCGAGATGCGGAAGATCGGACTCGGCATCATGGGCCTCGCGCAGCTCTACGTCCAGCTCGGGATGGCGTACGGCTCCGAGCCGGCGAACGAGGTCGCGAGCCAGGTGATGATGCACATCAACCACGGCTCGAAGACGGCGTCCCACGAGCTCGCGGGCGAGCGCGGGAGCTTCGACGAGTGGGAGAAGTCGAAGTACGCGAACCCGACGGAGTACGCCGAGTGGTTCGAGCACCACACGGGCGAGGACGCCGAGGAGTGGGCGGACGGCTATCCGATCCGCAACCACAACACCACCACCATCGCGCCGACGGGCACGACGTCGATGGTCGGGAACACGACCGGTGGGTGCGAGCCCATCTACAACGTCGCCTACTACAAGAACGTCTCCGACGACGTGCAGGGCGACGAGATGCTCGTGGAGTTCGACGACTACTTCCTCCGGACGCTGGAGGCGAACGACATCGACGTCGACGCCGTGAAGGAGGAGGCACAGGAGCAGATGGCGAACAACGAGTTCGACGGCGTCACCGGCCTCTCCACGGTCCCGGACGCCATCGGTGAACTGTTCGTCGTCACCGCCGACCTCTCCGGGAAGCAGCACGCGGCCGTCCAGTGCGCGTGCCAGGACGGCGTGGACTCCGCTATCTCGAAGACGTGCAACTTCCCGAACGACGCGTCCGTCGAGGACATGCGCGAGGTGTACGAGTACATCTACGAGCACGGCGGGAAGGGCGTCACCGTCTACCGCGACGGCACCCGGAACAAGCAGGTGCTCACGACGCGCGCGGAGAACTCCGAGTTCAGCGATATGGACGAGGACGAGGCGGCCGAGGCGATGCTGGAGCAGATCCGGGAGACGTTCGGCGACGTCGAGGGCTTCCTCGACAACGAGGAGGTCCGCGCCGCGGTCGGCGAGGACGTCGCGGAGCTCGTCGAGGTGGACGTCGCGCCCTCGGGCGCGCAGAAGCGCCCGCGTCCGGACGTCCTCTACGGCGTCACCCAGCGCATCGACACGGGCTACGGGAAGCTCTACGTGAACATCAACGAGGACGAGAACGGCCGGCCGTTCGAGCTGTTCGCGAACATCGGCAACTCGGGCGGCTTCACGGCCTCGTTCACGGAGTCGCTCGCGAAGACCGTCTCCACGGCGCTGCGCGCGGGCGTGGACCCGGACGAGATAGCGAGCGAACTGCAGGGCATCCGGTCGCCGAAGGTCGCGTGGGACAAGGGCGAGCAGATCAACTCCATCCCGGACGCCATCGGCACCGCGATGCGGCGCTACCTCGACGGCGAGATCGACAAGCAGGTCCCGAAGCAGCAGAACCTGACCGAGCTCGCCGAGGAGGAGGAGGCCGTCGAGACGGACGGCGCGGGCGTGGACGTCGGCGACGCCGCGTCCCCGAACGTGGACGTCGACGTCGAACCGGACGCGACGGACGAACCGGAGGACGACGCGACGGCGGACCTCCTCGCGGCGGGCGAGAGCCCGGAGTGTCCGGACTGCGGCGCGATGGACCTCTACTACTCGGAGGGCTGCAAGACCTGCCAGTCCTGCGGCTGGTCCGAGTGCTCGTAACGGCGTAGCGACTCCCAACGCTCTTCTCTCGGCGCGCCGTCGCTCGCGTATGAGCGAGGACGACGCGGGCGGCGACGAACGCGGCGGACGGCCGTGTCCGCTGTGCGAGACGCCGATGTATCGGCGGCACTGCAAGTACGTCTGTCCCCAACACGGGGTCGTCTACGACTGCTCGGACACCTTCTGGACGGCGTAGCTATTTGCGCGCGGCGGCCGAACAGTGCGGTATGCGAACTCGTCGCGCGTTCCTCCGCGCGGCCGGCGTCGCCGCGGCGGCGGGACTCGCCGGCTGTGCCGACTCCGCGCCGCCGAACACCACGTCCGGGACGAGCACGTCGACGACGGCCACGTCGGGGTCTGGCGGCGGCCTCGCCGTCGAACCGGTCGCGTCCGGCTTCGTCTCCCCGGTGGACGTCGCCGTCGGCGGCGGCGAGACGTTCGTCGCGGACCAGGCGGGCGTGCTCTATCGACTCGCGGACGCGGGCGAGGAGTCGGTGATGGACCTTCGCGAACGCATCGTGGACCTCTCGGGCTACGAGGAGCGCGGCCTCCTCGGCGTCGCGCTCCACCCGGACTTCCCGGACGAATCGACGGCGTACGTGCGCTACAGCGCGCCGCGCCGCGACGGCACGCCCGCGGGGTACAGTCACACGTTCGTCCTCGCCGCGTTCGAGTGGACGGGGTCGGCGTTCGACCCGGCCAGCGAGCGGACGGTGCTGGAGGTTCCGGAACCGCAGGCGAACCACAACGCGGGCAGTCTCGCGTTCGGCCCCGACGGCCACCTCTACGTCGGCGTCGGCGACGGCGGCGGCGGGAACGACACCGGCACCGGGCACGTCGCGGACTGGTACGACGCGAACGCGGGCGGGAACGGACAGGACACGACGAGCAATCGACTGGGGAGCGTCCTCCGCATCGACGTGGACGACCGCTCGGACGGACGGGCGTACGGGATACCCGAGGACAACCCCCGGCCCGATTCGCCGTATCCCGAGCAGTACGCGTGGGGGTTCCGGAACCCGTGGCGGATGGGGTTCGACGGCGACCGACTGCTCGTCGCGGACGTCGGCCAGGGCCGCTACGAGGAGGTCGATTCGGTCGTCGCGGGCGGGAACTACGGCTGGAACGTCCGGGAGGGACGCCACTGCTTCGCGCCCGGCGGCCCGCCCGCGTCGTGCCCGGACGAGACGCCGGACGGGACGCCGCTGCGCGCCCCCGTCGTCGAGTACCCGCACGGGGGCGCGGCGGTGTCGGGCGTGGCGGTGGTCGGCGGCTACGTCTACCGCGGGGACGCCCTCGGTGGCCTCCGGGGCGAGTACGTCTTCGCGGACTGGAACGCGCGCGGCCGCGTGTTCGTCGCGACGCCCGACGGGGACGACTGGCCGACGCGAGCGCGCGCCGTGGACGGCCTCCCGGCGTACGTGACCGCGTTCGGCCGAGACGCGGCCGGCGAACTCCTCGTCTGCACGAGCGAACGCACGCAGCTATCGGGGACGACGGGGCGCGTGAGCCGCCTCGTCTCGACCTAGCGCTCGCGCCACCAGGCGTACGCGGGGCCGACGAGCGCGAGGACGCCGACGGCGACGATGCCGGCGACGAGGACGGGGTCGACGTGGACGGCGGAGACGGCGAACCGGTCGAGGCCGGCGCCGAGCGCGACGGCGGCGACGGTCCACGGGAGTTCGCCGACGAGGGTGCCGAGGACGAACGCGGGCGCGGAGACGCCGCCCGCGCCCGCCGCGCCCGAGACGGCTTCGGCGGGCGTCGGGACGAGGCGGGCGGCCGCGACGCCCCGAACCCCGCCAGCGCGCTCGAAGTAGCGCGCGCTCCCGCCGCGCAGGCGGGCGAGGAGCGGCCACTCGGGAAGGGCGCGCGCGGCGTAATAGGGGAGGAGGCTGGTGGCGACGGCGCCGCAGAGCGCGACGGGGACGCCGACGAGGACGCCGTAGCGGTAGCCGACGAGCGCGGAGAGGACGGTGATGGGCCACGCGAGGAACGGCCGAACCGCGTAGAGCGCGACGAGGACGAGCGGGAACCACGGGCTGGCGACGAGGCCGCGGACGCGCCCGAGGACGTCGCCCGGGGAGACGGCGAGCGCGAGGGCGACGAGCGCCGCGAGACCGAGCAGGGCGAGGACGCGCGGGGCGGGGAGTACCCGCGGGAGCGACCGGGACACGCGCCCGGATAGGCGGGCGCGGGCCAAGTGTCTTCTTCTCCGTCCGCAGACGCTATACGGTCGCGTCGCGCACGGGGAGGTGATGGGCGCCGACGGTCCCGGGGACGAGCGCGGCGGCGGGTCGGGCGACGCGAGCGAGAGCGCGAGCGACCCGGTCGAACTCGGCGTGCAGTTGCTCGAACGCCTCGAAGACGAAGAGCTCTCGATGGCGGAGCTGATGGATCGCGTGGAGACCGTCTCGACGCATCCGCGCGTCGTCCGCGAGATAATCGAGGCCGCGGAGGCGCGCGGCGTCGTCGAGCGCGACGGCGCCATCGTCCGACCGCAGGGCGGCGGCTACGTGTCCTTCGAGGCGGACGTCGTGACGAAGGAGGGCGAGTTCTCGTGTCGGCGCTGCGGTACCGGGCTCTCCGAGGGCTACTTCATCCGGCTGGACGGCGGCGAAATCGGGCCGTTCGGATCCTCGTGTATCCGGAAGGTCACCGGTCGCGAATAGCGTCGAGGGCGTCGTCGAGACGCTCGCGCTCGGCGTCGAGCGCGTCGAGTTGCGCGTCCACCGTCTCGCGCTGCTCGTCCAGCGTGTCGAGTTGCGTCTCGATGGCGTCGCGTTGGCGAGCGATGGCCTCGCGCTGGCGTTCGATGCGCTCGCGCTGCTCGGTTGCGCGCTCGCACTGCTCGTCGAGGGCGTCCCGGACGGCCGAGAGGTCGTCCGCGAGCGCGTCGAGGTCGACGTCGGGTTCACGGTCGGCGTCGGCCGCGGGGTCGGGCCGGTCTCGCTCGCGCGTCGTCGCGGTGGCCGCTGACGCGCGCTGTTCGGCCGCGTGCTCGCTCGCGGCCCCAGCACCCTGCTCGGACGCGGCGTCCGCGGCCGGCGACGGCTCCGTCGCGGGTTCGGCCTCGTCGACCGCCGCGTCGTCGGGGTCGGCGGGGATGTCGGGCTGGATCGGGTCGATGCCGCTGTCCGCGAAGTCGTCGACCGCGCTCGGCGCGGCCTCGTCGTCCTCGGCCTCGCCGACCTCGCGGCGGAACGCGGCGTAGCTCTCGACGCCGTACGATTCGTAGAGCGAGCGCTCGACCGTCTCGCGGACGTCCCGGAACGACTCGTTCGGGATCTTGATGCGCTGGCTCCGCGCGTTCGTCTCCAGGACGAGCTGGCTCGCGACGCTCCCCTCTTCGGTCCCGACGTCGGTGACGTCGGCGTACGGGATCTCGTCGTAGTCGGTGTCCCAGACGGCGGCGCCGACGTGGCGGACGACGCGCGCGCTCGTGACGACGAGCGTGAGCTCGCTGAACCGGAAGGTCCGGCGAACGCTCTCCCCGGGGTCGGTGACGCCCGCGGCGTTCAGCGCGACGGCGAGCACCGGGTGGAGAACGTCGTCGAGGCGGCCCGACGGGACGGAGAAGGAGTCCTCGCCGTCGAGGCCGTAGTCGAGCGTGATCGTGGCCTTCCGACGGCCCTCCGAGACGGTGACGCGTTCGGCGTCGTGGTCGAACACCGCGACGGACTCGTTGCTGAGCAGTCCGTCGGCGCGATAGAGGACGAGTCGGGTGGGCGTGACGAACAGCGCGTCGTCGCCGTTCAACGGGACGCTCGCGGCGACGCGCTCGTCGTCGACCGCGGTGGCGACGGCGGCGGGTACGTCCATACGACGTGGTGTGCGCGCCCCGGCTTAAACCCGACGCCGCGGCCCGTACCGCCCGACGCGAAAGAGAAGGTTAATACGTGACCTGGGCTTAGCCGGAATCGAGCCCGGGTGGCTTAGTCTGGTCATAGCGCCGCACTCATAGGGTTCCGAGATTCGGTGCGGCAGCCATTCGGTGGCTGTGCGTGTCCCCCGAGGCCCGCCGAGCCTCG
>Ga0207755_100127_pt1 | contig 52644 bp, 48 predicted proteins | sample A23P2SouthBayCA_FD_187734 | JGI IMG/M metagenome (GOLD analysis project Ga0207755, IMG submission 187734) | Aerobic enrichment media microbial communities from Bioluminiscent Bay, La Parguera, Puerto Rico - A23 P2 (SPAdes) | ecosystem: Environmental > Aquatic > Marine > Unclassified ...
CCGCAGTCGATCGTGTGCGTTGAAAGCCCTCGTCCCGCTCGCTCCGGATCACAACTACCGCAGTCGATCGTGTGCGTTGAAAGCCCTCGTCCCGCTCGCGGTCGCTGAGCGGGATATCCGCGCTCTCCGCACCGCCCGCGCGGATACTGGCCCGCTCACCGACTAAACTGCACGCGAGCGCGCCTCGCCCTTTCAGTCCACCAGGACCGCACAGCACCACACCGCAGAAGGCCACATACCTCCCCAGCCGATTGCGTTGCTCGTTCCTGCGCTACTCATCCCTCGCACGACTTCGTCGCGCCACGGAGGGCGCGACGGCGCGCGCCACCGCATCCGCACCGCCACTGCGTGCCCCGCTGCCGCTCTCGCACCGCCACTGCGTGCCCCGCCACCGCACTCGCACCACCACTGCGTGCCCCGCCACCGCCGCCGTCGGGTCTGTTGTCGGAGGAATCGGCGCTGTCGGATGGCCGGTTCGGTTCCGTCGGCGGTCGGCGCGGTCGGGTACGAGCCACACATCGTGGGCAGCAAAGTTACCTGTCTCCGGCCGTAAGGTGCGATACCGAATGTCAGTCGGTGCCGAACGCACTCCCCGCAGGTGGTCGCGACGGCGCGGGTTGACGTCGCGGGTCCCCGGCGGACGTAGCCAGCCATGACAGACACAGACACAACGGTCTCCGGTCGCCAGGAGAGTACGGTCGAAGACGTCGACGACGCCCGCGCGGTCGCCGATCGGGTCATCGAGAACGTCGAAGACGTGATCGTCGGTCACCACGAAGAGATCGAGCACATCCTCACCGCCCTGCTCGGCCGCGGGCACGTCCTCCTCGAGGACGTCCCCGGCGTCGGGAAGACGATGCTCGCGCGCGCAGTCGCCCAGTCGTTCGACGGCACGTTCAAACGCGTCCAGTTCACACCCGACCTGTTGCCCTCGGACGTGACGGGCGTCAACGTCTACAACCAGAAGACCGAGACCTTCGAGTTCCGCCCCGGCCCGGTCTTCGGCAACGTCGTCCTCGGCGACGAGATAAACCGCGCACCGCCGAAAACCCAGTCCGCACTGCTGGAGGCCATGGAAGAAGAGCAGGTCACCGTCGACGGCGAGACCCACAAGGTGCCCCAGCCGTTCACCGTCATCGCCACCCAGAACACCGTCGAGCGCGACCGCACCTACGAACTCCCGATGGCCGAACTCGACCGGTTCATGAAGAAGCTCCGACTGGGCTACCCCGGCAGCGACGACGAGGCGGCGATGCTCGACCGGGTCGTCGGCCACCACCCGATCGAGGACCTGACCGCGGTCGTGAGCCTCGAAGACCTCCAGGCCGCCCGTGACACGGCCGCGGCCGTCACCGCCGAACAGGCCGTCCGGGAGTACGTCACGCGACTCGCGAAGTTCACGCGCCGGCACGCCGAACTCGGCGTGAGTCCCCGCGGCGCGCTCGCCGTCTTGCGCGCCGCCCAGGGCCGGGCCGTCCTGGAGGGGCGGTCGTACGTCATCCCCGACGACGTACAGGTCGAGGCCCGCGTCGTCTTCCCCCATCGCGTCCGAACGAACACGACCGAGACCACCCCCACCTCGGTCGTCGAGAACGCACTCGAATCCGTCCGCGTCGAGTGATGAACCTGACAAAACGCGGGTACGGCGTGCTCGCCATCGTCGTCGTGGCGGAGCTGCTCGCTTTCACCTACGGCGCCCGCGCGCTCAACGCCATCGCCGCGCCGGCAGTCGTCGCGCTGCTCGCGGGGCTCGTCATGGTTCGCCGGACCGAGACGCCCACCGCCGAACGGGAGTCGGTCCCGCCGGGCTTCCCCGGCGACACGCGGACGATGACCGTCGACGTCGACGGCGCGGGCGTCGCGTCCATCGCGGAGTCGGTCCCGGAGGGGCTGACCGTCGCGGAGCCACGCGTCGAGCGGACGCTCCCGGCGACGATTACCTACTCGCTCGCCTGCGACCGACGGGGCCGGCACACGGTCGGTCCGCTGACCGTCGGCGTCCGCGACGTGCTCGGCCTGTTCGAACGAACCCACGAGGTCGGGTCGACCGCTCGCGTGCTCGTCTACCCGCCGGTGTACAAACTCGCCGGTCAGCAACTCCTCCGCGAACACCTCCTTGACCGCACGGAACTGGAGCGCCGGGAGTTCGACACGCTCCGCGAGTACGCGCCGGGCGACCCGCTCCGTGACGTCCACTGGAAGACGACCGCGAAAGACCCCGACGGGATCTACGTCACCGAGTTCGCCGACCGCGAGATCGACGAGGACGTCGTGATCGCCGCGACGAGCGAGCAATCGGCCGCCGACGAGATGGCGACCGCCGCGGCCAGCATCGCCGTCATGGCCCTGGAGGCGGACCTGGGCGTCGAACTGCGCCTGCCGGAGACCGACGTCCCGCTCGGCTACGGCCCGACCCACCGCGAGAGCGTCCTCGAGGCGCTCGCGACGACCGACGGCGGCCCGCTCTCCGAAGGGAAAGTCGCCGACGCGGACGTCCACGTCGACGCCGACGCCGAGGGCGTCCGGGTCGCCTTTGGCACCCACACCGAGACGCTCGACGCCATGACCGTCAGCCGCGAGAACCCGCTGGCCTCCGGGGAGGTGGGGACGTGAGCACCGACACCGGACGCTTCGGGCAGAGCCGCGACGAGGACGGCCCCGAACTCGCGCGTCTGCTCCGACTCGACGTCGACGCCGTTCGGCTGGTCGCGCTCGCCGGCGTCGGCCTGCTCGTCACCGCCTACGCCTCCGTGTTCCACGAGTTCATGACGGTCGCGGGCGACCCCGACACGTTCCTCGCGCTCGCGGTCGGCGTCCTCGTCGCCGCGACGGCGCTGTCGGGGGTACTTCGGGTGCGAACCGCGACGATACTGGCCGTCGGCGGTCTCGCGACCGGCCTGGCGCTGTACGTCGTCTCGCTGCCGAAGACGCCGCCGCTGGGTCCGCTCGTGACCGACGCGGTCGGCCTCGCGACCGGGCGGTCGATGCTGCTCATCACCAACGTCGACGTCTGGGTGTTCGCCGTCGCGCCCGCGCCGCTGTTTCTGACGTGGTATCTCGCGCTCCGGCGCTGGTACGTCGGCTCGGTGCTGGTCGGCGGCGCCACGCTCTCCTTTCTGGTGTTGACCGGTGACGCCACGAACATCACCGCGTTGCTGGGCGTGCTCGGCGGTATCGTCGCCGTCGCCGTCGGCGATATGGACCGGCGGGGCGACTCGCTGGCCGCCGCGGAACCGCTCGCGATCTTGCTCGCGGCGACGATCCTGCTGTCGGGGCTGGCGCCGGTCGTCCCCGGCGGGTCGGGCGGCACCGCCGACTCCTGGACGAGTTTCCAGGACGGCGGTAGCGGGCCGAGCACCATCGAGGGGAGTCTCGTCGGCGCCGACGAGGAACTCGGCATCCAGGGGTCGCTCTCGCTGTCGCCGACGGTCCGCTTCCGCGTCCAGAGCGACGAGGAGGCCTACTGGCGGGTCGGGAGCTACGACCGGTTCACCGGTCAGCGGTGGCTCCGGACCGGGGACTCACGGGGGTACAGCGGCGCCGAGTCCGGCCCGCCGGGCCGGAGCCGGACGGTCCGCCAGACCGTCACGCTGTACGACGACCTGCGCGTCCTGCCGGCGGCCTGGAAGCCCGTCTCGGTCGGGAGCGGCGTCGCCGACCAGGTCCGCGTGACCGAACAGGGCGGCTTCCAGCTCAGCGGCTCGCTATCGGCCAACGAGAGCTACACCGTTCGCAGTCGCGTCCCGGAGGCGGGGCCGCGAACGCTGCGCGCGGCGGGGACGAACTACTCCGATTCGGTCGCCAGCCGCTACACCGAACTGCCCGCGAACACGCCCGATAGGGTCGGCGAGACGACGAGTCGGCTGACCGCGAACGCCGACAACCCCTACGAGACCGCGCAGGTCGTCGAGCGCTGGCTGGAGAACCACAAGTCCTACTCGCTGGACGTGGACCGACCGGACGGCAACGTCGCCGCCAAGTTCCTCTTCGACATGGACGCGGGGTACTGCACGTACTTCGCGACGACGATGGTCACGATGCTGCGGACCCAGGACATCCCGGCGCGGTTCGTCGTCGGCTACACCGCCGGCGAGCGCGTCGCCAGCGACGAGTGGGTCGTCCGCGGCTACAACGCCCACGCCTGGGTCGAGGCGTACTTCCCCGACGTCGGCTGGGTCCGCTTCGACCCCACGCCCTCGGGCCCGCGCGAACAGGTCGAACAGCAGACCCTGGCGGACGCGCGAACCGCGAACCAGACCGACGTCGACCTGAACGACACGGGTGGGACGGAGTGGACGCCGACGCCGACGGTGACGCCCGCGCCGCTGACCCCCCGACCGAACACCCCGGTCGGTCGCGGCCCCAACGTCGTCAGCCCGACGCCGATCACCCCGCCGGACGTCGTCACGCCCGGCCGACCCGGCATCGGGACGGTCGGCGGCACCATCGACTTCAACGGGACTGTGACGGGCGCCAACGGGACCGTCACCGGTGACGGCGCCGGGTCGTCGGGGCCGTTCGGCGGTCTGCCCGACCCCTCCCGCGAGGAAGCGGCGCTCGGGAGCATCTTCCTGATCGGCGTCGCCGTCGGCCTCCGCCGCACCGGTGTCACCGGGCGGGTCTACCGGGCGATCTGGTTGCGCTATCAGCCTCGCGAGGACCCGCGGACCGACGCCGAGCGCGCCTTCGAGCGCCTGGAGTACGTCCTCGCCGAGCGGTATCGCCCGCGGAGAGACGGCGAGACGGCCCGCCAGTACCTCGCGGCCATCGGCGCCGACGAGCGCGCCCGGGCGGTCTCGGAGATCCGCGAGCGCGCCCACTACGCCGGCGAGGTGAGTCGTGAAGAGGCGGACCAGGCCATCTCGATCGTCGACGAGATCGTCTCCGGATAGCGAGTCCGACTGTTCGCTCGGCTGTAGTCGAATCGGTTCGGGCACGCATCCACGGACGGCGTCGGATCGGTCCTCCGACGGGCGCCGTTCTGGCAGACCCACCCCGCCGCAGTCCGGCGGTATTGCGCGACTGCGGTCCGCGTGTTAATTCCCGACAGTGTTTAATAGGTTGATTTCGTAGGCCGATGCGTAATGTCGGAAGTCTGCTCGACGTGCGGGCTCCCCGAGGAGCTTTGCGTCTGCGAGGACGTGGCCAAAGACTCCCAGGAGATCACCGTCCGCATCGACGAGCGCCGTTACGGGAAGGAGGTAACGATCATCGAGGGGTTCGACCCGAAAGACGTCGACATGGATACGCTGTCTTCGGACCTCAAATCGAAGTTCGCCTGCGGTGGCACCGTCGAGGACGGCATGATCGAACTCCAGGGCAACCACACTGGCCGCGTCGAGGATTTCCTTCGGGACAAGGGATTCAACGTCGCCTGACCCCATCGGACTCTGTCTGCGGGCTCGCACGCCGAGCGTCTGCCACGTACGCGGTCGACTGACTGCGATGGCCGTCTGACAGGCTTATCACGTCCGATACCCTATCGGGACGCGTGCTGTCGGACACTGCCGGCGTCCACCACGTCTCGGTCATCGCGGGCGACCCCCGCGCGAATCGGCGGTTCTACACCGACGTGCTCGGGCTCCGCTTCGTCCTCCGGACTGTGAACTTCGAGGACCAGTTCACCTACCACCTGTACTACGGCGACCGGCAGGGCTCACCGGGGACCGTCCTGACGTCTTTCCCATACCCCCGCGAGGTGCCCGGCCGCGACGGCAAGCCCGGGATCGCCTCGGTCACCCTTCGGGTGCCGACCGACACGCTGGAGGCCTGGCGCGAGCGCCTCGATGCCCACGAGGTCACCCACGAGACGGTCGACCGCTTCGGCGACGCCGCCGTCGCGTTCACTGATCCCGACGACACCCGGATCGAACTCGTCGGCGTCGACGCGGCCACCGCGGACACCGTCGACGTGTCGGCCCCCGCCGACGGCCCGGTCCCACCCGCCGAAGCAGTTCGAGGAATCGACGGCGTCGCGGTCCGGTCGACGAGTCCCTACGCTACGGCCGCCCTCCTCCAGACGTTCGGCTTCGAGCAGGTCGCCGAGTCCGAGAACCGCGTCCGCTATCGGCTCCCCGGCGGTCGCGAGTCGGCGGTCGACCTGCTGACCGACGACGCCCCTTACGGCCGTGAGGGTCGCGGGTCGATCCACCACGTCGCCCTGAGCGCCGCGAACGAGGCCGAACTCCACGAGTGGCGCGACCTGCTCGCGGAGCGCGACTACGACGTCTCCCGCGTCAAGAATCGTCACGTCTTCCACTCGCTGTACGTCCGCGATCCGGGGGGCATCCTGTTCGAACTCGCCACCGAGCGGCCGGGGCTGGGCGTCGCCGAGCGCGAACCCGACCCCGCCGGAGAGCTGTGGCTGCCCGACTCGCTCGAACCGGACCGCGAGATGATCGAATCGCAGCTGCCGCCGCTGGACGACGAGGATCCCGCCGAAAAATGAGCGACGGCCCCCACGCCGACCGCCACGGCGGCCCTCACGCCGACCAACCTATCGAGCGGGCGGGCGCGCCGCCCACGGCGGCGACCGCTGCGGTCGTCACGTGCCACGGCCGGGGCGACTCTGCGAGCCACTTCCTCAGGCTCGCCGACGAGTTCCACCACCACGGCGCGATGTACCTCGCGCCCGAGGCCGCCGGCAGAGCGTGGTATCCCGGCCCGCCCGACGCGCCCGCCGAGCGTCGTGAGCCCTGGATCTCGTCGGCGTTTCGGCTGCTCGACCGCGCTCTCGAAATCGCCGCGGACGCCGGCGTTCCGCGACGCCGGGTCGTCTTCGTCGGCTTCTCGCAGGGCGCGTCCGTCGCCGCCGAGTACGTCGCCACCCACGCCGAGCGCTACGGCGGGCTCGCGGCGCTCGCGGGCGGCCTGCTCGGCCCCGATCCAGCCGGAAATTCCTGCGACGGCACGCTCGACGGGACGCCCGTGTTCCTCGGTTGTGGCGAGGACGACCCGCACGTCACCCCCGAACGGATCGAGGCGTCGGCGGCGGCGTTCCGGGCGCTCGATGCCGACGCGACCGCCGAGACCTACGCGGGACTCGGCCACGCGATCAACGACGCCGAGATCGCGGCCGTCGACGAACTGGTCGGTAGTGTGGTGTAGGATCGGGCCCGCTCAGTATACCTGCGAACCCACTTTTTCCGGCGGAGAGCTCCTCGCGGCCCTGCGGGCCGCTGCGGGGATCCTCCGCCGCAAAAACGAGGGGAAAAAGGCCGGACGGCGCGCTCGCTTCGCTCGCTTGCGTCCGGTGAACCGCGCCTGCGGCGCGGATGCTGGCGTGATACCTTCGCCACCTATACCGAGCATCCGCGCCGAGCGTAGCGAGGCGCGGTTCGCCGTCAGAGCGGGGCTCTGACGAGCCTCGCGCCGTTGCACTCCGCGAGACACCGCCGGAGCGGGCGAAGCCCGCGGAGGCGGCCTTTTTCACCCATGTTTTTGCCGTCCGGGTTCCCGCAGGCGCGCGGAGCGCGCCGAGGAAACCCGGGCGGGAAAAAGATGGTCTAGAAGAACTGAAAGAGGTCGTCGCGCTCCTGCTCGTGGAGATGGTGACGGACGGCCTCGTTCAGCGGTTCGATAGAGCCCCGCTTGGCGGTGATGGGGGCGATGACTTCCTGCCACTGCTGCCACGGGGGTACGAGGCCGAGGCGGTCGCAGATCTCGTCCAGGCGCTGGTCGCGGTCGTCGACCTTGTCCATCTTGTTGACGGCGACGACGGTGGGGACGCCCACGTCTCGGAGGAAGTGGAACATCTCCACGTCGTAGGGGACTTCGTCGGGACCCGAATGACGGTCGATGATGTCGACGGCGGCCTTGCCGTCGACGACGAGGACGCCGACGAGGATCTGCTCGGCGTTGGTCTCGATGTAGCGGACGATGTCGGTCTTGGTCTGCTCGCGGACGTCCTCGGGGACGCCGTCCATGAAGCCGAAGCCGGGGAGGTCGGTGAGGACGAAGTCGGGGCCGGCCCAGTCGAAGTGGTTGGGCTCGCGGGTGACGCCCGGGCGCTGGCCGGTGTCGAAGGTGTGACCGGTCAGCTCGCGCATCAGCGTCGACTTGCCGACGTTGGATCGCCCGACGAGGACGACCTCGCTCCCGCGGTCCGGGCGCGTCTCGAACATACCCCTCGTAGCGCGCGAGCGCCGAAAAGCCCGCCGTTCCGCGGTCGCGGTCCCGGCCCGCTGCCGACCCCCGAGACAACAACCGCTGTTTCACCGAACACCACACATAAGCGAGTCCGTCCCCGAGTGCGAGACAGATGCGCCGCCGTGAGTTCCTCCAGGCCGCGGCCGGGACCGCCGGACTGGCGGGCCTGTCCGCGAGCGCCTTCCCCGCCGCAGGCCACGGACGCGACCGCCCGCGCCCGGCTACCGACGGCCACTCGACGGACGACCGGTCGGCCGCCGGCAGCGTGGCGACCGACCACGGCGACTTCGGACCGCTCGGTCGCGTCGCCGTGACGAACGATTCGGGCGGGTTCCAGGCGACCGAGGCCGCGACGACCCCCGACGGCCGCTACGCCTTCGTCTCGAAACTCGACGGCTTCCACACCGTCGACCTGGCCGATCCCGCGGACCCGGTAATCGTCGCGACTCGCGAGGGGATCCTCGGCGACAGCGGCCCGGCGCTCGGGCAGCTCAAGGACCTGAAATACGACCGTGAGCGCCTGCTGGTCGTCAGCGACGACTACGGAGACGGGCCGAACGGCCTCGCAGTCTTCGACGTCTCGGACCCGACCGACCCGCGACTCGCGCGCTCCTACGAGACGGGCTACCCGATTCACAACGCGGACCTGTATCGCGACCACGCCTATCTGACGACGGGGCCGGCGCTGGAGATCGTCGACGTCGCCGCCGACCCGCCGTCGCTCGTGGCCGCCTGGTCGGTCACCGACTACGACGACCGGTACGTGGACGTCCAGCGGTCGCTCAGGAACCTCCACGATATCACGGTCGAGCGCGACCGGGCCTATCTCGCCTACTGGGACGCCGGCGCGTGGGTCCTCGACGTCTCGGACCCGACGACGCCGACTCACCTCGGCCACGCCGCCGACTACACCGCTGCGGAACTGGCCGGGCTCACGCCCGAGGAGATCGGCGAGTACTTCTACGAACCGCCGGGCAACGCCCACTACGCCCAGCCGAACGACGACGGCACCCTGCTGGCGGTCGGCGTCGAGAGCTGGGACATCGAAGGCCCGAGCGTAGAAACCGACGAACCCGAGAGCGAGGATACCGGCGGCCCCGGCGGGATCACGCTGCACGATATCGCCGACCCGACCGAGCCGCGCGAACTCGCGACGATCGACCCGCCGCTGCCGCCCGAGGGCGAGACCGCACGGCGCTCGGGCGGCTACTTCACGACCGCGCATAACTTCGATATCGTGGGGGACGTCCTCTACTCGTCGTGGTACCGCGCCGGCGTGAAGGTCCACGACATCTCGGACCCCGCAGATCCGGTCGAGGTGGCACACTGGGCCGACGGGAGCGAGACGAGTTTCTGGACGGCCCGCTGTGCGGTGCCCGGCGAGTACTTCGTCGGCGTTTCCCACGGGAACTTCGACGGCGAGCCCCGCCCTGGCGGGCTCTACGTCTTCCCCGACCCGGCCGAGAGCGAGGCGACGATCACGCCGAACGTCACGCCGACGCCGACCGCGTCCCCCACAGCCACCCCGACGGCGACCGAGGGGCCAACTGAACGTCCGACCGGATCCCCGATCGGCGGACGAGCGGGGGGTGACGACGGCGACGGCGGCGCCGACGCCGGAGCGACCGCGATGCCGACAGACACGCCGGCGGTCGGCGACGGCACGACGACCGGACCGGCGACGCCCGCGACGGACCCGACGACGAGCGCCGGTGGGCCGGGGCTGGGGGTCCTCGCGGGGCTTGCGAGTGTGGGTATCGGTGCGTGGCGATTCGCTCGACGGGCCGACGACGGTGACGGCGACGGCAGCTGACGGCGACGGCCGCTACCAGGCAACCGCGCCGACTCAGAGCGCGTTCGCGACGGCGCCGGCGACGCTGCGGGCCTTCTCGGCGAGCGCCTCGGGGACGTGGCCGGCGGCGACGGCGGCGTCGAGTTCGTCGTCGTCGACCCGTTCGACCGTGCCGTCGGCGTGCTTGACGACGTCGACGTGCAGGTCGACGTAGCGGACCGCGCGCGGGAACACCTCGACCGGCGTGCAGACGTTGACGTAGGTGCCCCGTTTCTCACCCTCTGCACCCCGGTACACCGTCGGGTACCACCACTTCCCCTCGGTGAGTTTCGTCACCGCCACGTCGCCGGCCCGTTGCTCGATTCCGAGCGCGTCGTAGGTCCCGCGGCCGGACATCTCGCGCTCGACGACGACGGTGCCGTCCGGGTCGCGGCGAGTCACCTCGCCGGTCCCGAGGCTGAACGCGCGGCCGTCGGGCTTCCCGTGGTCGATGCGGACGCTGTCGCCCTCCATGGGGCCGAACTGGCGCGTCACGGCGTCGAACGGGAAGTCCGTCTCCTCGTTTCCACCGGCCTCGGGACAGACCGCCTCGACGAAGTCGACCGCGGCGCTCGCGCTCTCGGTCGCGGCCTTGACGCGGTGGTGGCCGCCCATCGTCGCCGTGACCGCCCGCCGATGCTCGTCGAGACCGAAGCGAGAGTCGCGGCCGAACCAGACCCACGCCGTCGCCTCGCCCGGCCAGACTCGTTCCGGCGCGCGCTCGACGGGGTCGCCCGCGTCCGCGACGGCGTCGTCGACCGCTGTCGCTCGCTCGCGGCCCGTTTCGAGGGCGTCGCCGAGCGCGTCGAGACTCGCGTCGTCGGCCGCCCGTCCCCAGTCGACGCGCCATCCCTCCGGCGGGTCCGTCGAGAGGAGGTCCGCGAGTTCCGGCCCGCCGGTCGCGGGGCCCGAGCGCCCGCCCGCCCGGCCGCCGGATCCGCTCGTGCTCTTTCTGACCATCGTCGCGAGCGGGCGCTGGACGCGAACCGTCGTGTCCAGCAGCGGCCGGTCGTCGCCCCACGGCGGCGCGACCTCTTTCACCTGGACGCGCAGGCGGTCGCCCTCCTCGATATGGTCGTCCGTCTTCGAGTACGGCAGAAAACCCGTCGGGTCGCGGTTGGCGAGCGACGGGAGTTCGGCCCCTCCTTCGTCGTCGCTCTCGGCACCGCGCTGGAGTTCGACGACCGCGCCGCTGCCGAGCGTCTCGGTCACCTCGCCTGCGTAGACCGCACCGCGCGGCGTCGGGTCCCGCCAGGCCAGCGCGTCGACACCCACGTCGCGGACAGCGTCGAGCACTGCCGCGACCCCGCGCTCGTTGCCGACCACGCCGATCCCCTGTCGGTCGTCGGTCGTCGAGACGGTCGCGTCGGCGGGTTCGGGCGGCAGGTCCCGGTCGAAGCGCTCGCGGATCGGCGGCGACGCCTGGACGACCGAGACGCCGCCATCGCCCAGCAGTTCCGTCAGCGACGTGGTGTAGATGCCGCGGATGCGGACGGACGGACCGTCGCTGTTGCCCTCACCACTGCTGTCGCCGTCGACGTCCTCCCCGCTCATAATGCGTCTCGACTCGCCGCGAAGCGGACCCGTCCGTCGACGGTCGGGCCGAGCGTCAGTTCGACGACGTCCTCGGAGAGCACGCGTCCGCCCTCGACGGGGACGCCCCAGGAGTCGAAGCGGAGATAGCCGCGGATGTCGTCAGCGTGGGTGAAGAGATCGAGGTAGTCGACGGCGTGTTCGGGGTGGTCTTCGGCCGCGTGGGCCAGGTCCATGTCGGAGTAGACGGTCTCGCGGTCGGCGAAGAACGCCTCGAGTCGGTCGGCGTCCTCGCGAATGGCCGCGACCACCGCCTCGGAGACGTCCCGTATCTCCTCGGTAGAGAGCCCTGCCTCCCGGAGAGCTGCTTGCGTCCGCTGGTCGAAGTGCATGCCACGCGGTTGGCGGCCGGGGCTTGAAAACGTCGCGGTCGATCCGACGGGCGCGGTCGCGTCCGGGATGGCGGCGATCCCTGGGGGATTCAGGCCGCTTATACCGCTGGACGGTGTGGATGGGGCTAATGGCAGACGCCTTCGAGCCGCGGTCCAACGTCCCTCGCGGACGGTTCGGGTTCGAGCACGTCCCCGAGACGGACCAGTCGTTCGAGAACGCCCTCGCGAAGGCCCGCGACGGCCACAGGTTAGATGTCGACGACGGCGTCGAACTCCTCGCGACCGGCACCGAGCGTCCGGGGATCGACACCGAACGCAAGGAACTCGTCTTAGAGGCCGCCGACCGCCGCCGCGCCGACGTCGTCGGCGACGAGGTCACCTTCGTCGCGAACCTCAACAACAACGTCACGACCGCCTGCAACACAGGCTGTCTGTTCTGTAACTTCAAGGACCGCTCCGAGCAGTTCCGCTCCGCGAACGACGAGTCCCACGGCGGGTTCACCAAACGCCCCGCCGAGTCCCGCGAGATCGTCCGCGGCGCCGTCGAGCGCGGCATCTACGAGGTCACCTCGGTGTCGGGGCTCCACCCCGCGTTCGCGCTGGACGACGAGCACCGCGAACTCCTCGAAACGAGCGACCGCGGCGACCTCAACTATCGCCCGCCCGCCGAGTACGACGTGGACCCGGGCACCTACTGCGAGCAGATTTCGGCGATGAGCGTCGACGGCGTCCACGTCCACTCGATGACGCCCGAGGAGGCCTACCACGGCCGCCGCGGCACCGACTGGTCCTACGAGGAGGTGTACGGCCGCCTCAAGGAAGCGGGACTCGACTCCGTCCCGGGTACGGCCGCCGAAATCCTCGTCGACGAGGTCCGGAGCGTGATCTGCCCCGGCAAGATCGGCTCCGACGAGTGGGTCGAGGCGATGGAAGCGGCCGCCAACGTCGGCCTCGACGTGACCTCGACCATCATGTACGGTCACGTCGACAACGAAATGCACCGCGCGATGCACCTGAAACGGATCCGCGACCTGCAGGAGCGCACCGGCGCGATCACGGAGTTCGTCCCCCTTTCGTTCGTCCACCAGAACACCCCGCTCCACGAGGAGGGGATGGTCGACGCCGGCGCGACGACCGACGAGGACGAACTGCTGATCGCCGTCTCCCGCCTCTTCCTCGACAACATCGACCACATCCAGTCCTCGTGGGTGAAATACGGCGACGAGCAGGGGCTGAAGATGCTCTCGTGTGGCGCCGACGACTTCATGGGCACCATCCTCTCCGAGGAGATCACCAAACGCGCCGGCGGCGGCTACGGCGAGGCGCGTTCGTTCGCCGAGTACGTCGAGATGGTCGAGGCCATCGGCCGCGTCCCCGTCGAGCGCTCGACGGACTACCGCCAGCGCCGCCAGATCGACCCCGAGGACGCCCCGCACGGCCCCGAACTCGGCCCGAAGGCCGACGGCACGCCGCTCGTGGAGTGAGGTAGTCACGGCCCGGCGGCCGGCCCCGGTGAGACCGTCACTCACTTGCCACGAGCGTCGCTATCCCGGACGTGCCCTCCCTCGCTCCACTCCGCGACGCCCTCGAAGAGCGACTGACGGCCAGATCGGTCGGGGTCGCGTTCGTCTTCGCCGCCGGGTTCCACCACTTCTTCGGCGCCTCGCCGACGCAGGTCGCCGCGACGATGCTTGTGGCGGCAGTCGTCGGCCTCGGCGATGCGGCCGGGGACGCCTACGACGTGCGCAAGGCGGTCGCTCACGGCTGGAACGGCGCGCTCGCCTTCGCCGGGACCGGCCTCCTGTACGCCCTCGGCGAGGACCCGCCGCTGTGGTTTCTCGCCCTCTTCGGCTCGGTCGGCGCGTGGTTCCTCGCGGATGCCGTCCAGACCGCCCGCCACGAGGGCGTCGTCGAACGGGAGCGCGAGCGCGACGGCCGCGAGGTTTACCACGAGTACGTCGCCAGGCGAGTCCACGAGACGCTCGACGAACGCCCGCGGACCCGCCGAGAACTCCACGACGCGCTCGACGCGGACGCCGCGGACGTCGACGCCGCCGTAGCCGACCTCCGCGAGCGCGGCGTCGTCGTGGAGAAGGGAAGTGAACTCCGTCTGGACGAGACCGACGAATCGACCGGTGAGCGGATCGCGAACCGACTCGCGGGGCTCGCCCGGCGGATCGCGCGCCCGGTCGCGCTGGAGTTCCGCGAGAGCGACGACGAGAGCCCCGCCCGGGAGCGGGCCGGTCCGACGGAGACGGTCGGCCACGCGACTGACTCGACGATCGACGCCGACCACGCGTGCGACTCTGCGGACCGGGAGTTCGCGGATCGCGACGCCGAGCGTGAACGAGAAACGAGCCGAAATTAGGGCCCCCGAACCGAGAGCGGGCCAGGGTCAGTCCGCGACCGTTCCTGAAAGCACGGCCCGGTAGCGCTCGCCGGCCTCGTCGCCGGCGTCGATGGCGCTCTCGATGCGCTCGGATATCCACCGGCCCGAGTCGGTCGGCGGGCGCGCCGCGGGCTCGACGCCCGTCGTCCGCAGGCTGGCGGGGAGAAAGCGCTCGTAGACGGGCAGTCGCTCCCTGAGCGGGACGCCCGCGTATTCGGCGATGTCCTCCAGTTCCCGGAGCGCGGGCCACTTGTAATCGGGGTTGATGTGGTCGTCGGTGACGGGGGAGACCCCGCCGAGATCGTCGACGCCGCAGTCGACCACGTCCCGGACGGGCGCGAGATTCGGCGGGACCTGCACCGACACCTCCTCGGGGAGGGCGGCGCGGGCCATCGCAACCGCCCGGCGCAGGGTGGCGACGCCGGGCGTCTCGCCGCGCCAGCGCTCGTTGTTCCGCACCGGCTGGACGATGACTTCCTGGATGTGGTCGTACCGCTCGTACATCTCGCAGATGGCGAGCAGGCTCTCGGCCCTGTCTGCCCAGTCATCGCCGATACCGACGAGGATGCCGGTGGTGAAGGGCACGCCCAGCTCGCCGGCGGTCCGGATCGTGTTGAGCCGCTGGCCGGGGTTCTTGGCGCGCGGCCCGCCGTGGGCCTGCACGTCGGCGGTCGTCTCGAGCATCACGCCCATGCTCGCGTTGACGTCCGCGACGGTTGCCATCTGCTCGCGGGTCTGGTCGCCGGGGTTCGAGTGGGGGAGCAGCCCCTCCTCCAGGGCGATTTCGGAGACCTCGCGGAGATAGGTGTGGATGGAGTCGTGGCCCCACTCGGCGAGCTGGTCGTGGACTTCGGTGTAGCGGTCGTCGGGGTCGTCGCCGAAGGTGAACAGGGCTTCCGTACAGCCGGCGTCGGCGCCGGTGCGGACGACCTCGCGGACGTCCTCGGGGGACATGAGCGAGGCCTGGCCCGGCGGGTCGTAGTAGGTGCAGTAAGTGCAGGTGTACCGGCAGGCGGTCGTCAGCGGGACGAAGACGTTGCGCGCGAAGGTGAGTTCGTCGGCCGGCTCGACGTCCGCCGGGGTGACCGCGAGCAGTCGCTCGACGGCCGTCTCGGATATCGAGAGGTCGACGTCGTACTCGTCGGCGCCGGGTATCACGGTCACCGATGGGCGTTCGACCGGAATAGGTCTGACGCTCTCGGCCGGCAATGACGCGGATCCGGGGGGAAAGGCGGGGAGCGGTCGAACGCGAAGTGGTCCCGGACAGCCACCACCCGCCCGCCGGGGTCGGTCCGAGAAGCCAGTCACCGTGTGTGCTGTCGGGGCGTGAGTCAACTACCCCGGCGTAAACGCCGGGGCTTGTCGGTGAACTCCCGTTCAAGCCGAAACTTCGGCGGACGTAAATTCGTCGCTCACGTTCAACGTTCCCGACTTTAGGGCCAGTTGACGGTTGGCCCGTCCGCTCGGAGACTTCTGCCCCGCGCGGACGTGTTTGATTCCAATATTCTTCGCCGCATTGTAGTCCGCGTGAACCTCGTAGCTACACTTCTGGCAACAGAACTTTTCCTGCTTGGGACGGTTCCCGCGTTCGGTGTGACCGCATTTCGAACACCGTTGAGACGTGTACGCCGGGTCTATCTGTTTGGTTCTGATACCAAACTCGGCGGCTTTGTACTCGACGTACTCGTAGAGCCGCCGAAACGCCCACGTGTGGAACGCTTTCGCGCCCGGCATCCGCTCCCGAATATCGGTCAGGTCTTCGAAGGCAATTGTCGAACAGTCGTGCGTTATCGCCTCTTGAACGAGGGCCTTCGATATGCGGTGAAGGTAGTCTTCCGTCCACCGGCTCTCCCGGTCACCAATCGAGTCGAGAGTGCGGTGAGCCGATTCCGTCCCGGTCTGTTGGAGTGAGCCACGAATCTGCTCGTATTCGCGGCGTCGGTGGTTGAGGTATCCGCTGGACCACAATCGGCCCGTTGAGGTGGCGGCTATCGTCTTCACGCCGAGGTCTACGCCGAGGACCGTCCCGCCCTCGGCTTCCTGCTGCTCGTCGTCTTTTGCTACGCCGACGTGAAGGTAGTAGTCGCCATCGCGGTAGTGCAGCGTCGATTCCCGAAGCTCCCACTCGTCGTTTCGCAGGTACGTTGTCTGTGGGTTCTCGCCTTCCGGCGGGAGAACGTACTCGGCTTTCACACGCCCATTGACCGCTGCGAGCGTACAGTGGTCGTCACGGTACGTGACCGCGTTCTTGTTGTAGACGACTGTGTTCGCGGTGAACGTCGGTTGCGTCGCGTACTTCCCGTTCTGCCATGCCGAGGTGACGCCCTTCACTGAGTCCGCCGCATAGTTACGAGCGGCACAAACGAGATCGGCGTTCAAGCCATCGGTGGCTTCGCGGACCTGCTGGTACGTGCGTTCGTGGAGTTTCGTTTTCGACGTGATGACGTAGCCGTCGTCGTCGCGCTCGAAAGCGCGGTCTGCGACCAGTTGGGCGGCTTGACGGAACCGTTCGGTGGTTTCGCGGAGGTCGTCGTGCCGCTCTTGAGGAATAGCTAACTTGACAACGACGGTACGCCGTAACACAATCCCATATGTAACTGTATCTATAATAAATGTTCGGGAGTTGGCCGGCTGTATACGGCGGTTGCGTAGTGGGAATTACGCGATTCCCGCCCGGACTAAAAGCCGGGATTCCCTCGCTGCATTAAGATGGAACGGCCACGCCCCACCTCGCCGGAGTCGGGGAGAGGGTGAGGCGTCAGCTTGGTCCAGGTGCGCGGCGCGAGACGCGAACCCGTTGGCACGGACGACCCGTGCGTGTTATTCTCGGGCGTGGGTGGTAAAAACCGTTGTCCAAAATCTCTGCAGGTTCCGCCCGAACTTCGCCGCAAAATGCTGTGAGACAGCCCCTCGCGGCTGTCACTCGCCGTCGGGCCGCCGAACCGTCACGCGGCCGTCCGTCGTCGCGAGTTCGAACCCCGTGTCGGCCAGCCACTCGGCCGCCCGCCCCTCGCCGTGGAGCAACACCTCCACGAGGTCCTCGGGCTCGTCGACGTCCGTCGACAGCCGGAAGGAGTCGACGACGGCCAGATCCGCCCCGACATCGCGGGCGATCTCGCGGTGGTCGCGGAAGGAGGCGCCGTGGTAGTCGACCCGAAACGAGGGGTCGCGGGCGACCAGCGCATTCGTCCCGCCGCCCCGCCCCGGTGTGAGCACCACGTCCGCGTCGGGCGCGAACAGTCGCGCCAGCGCTGCGGGCGTCGCCAGCGCGAGGTCGGCCATCACGACCGCGACCGGCTCGTCGCCCGGCTCGGCGGGGAGTGCCGCGTTCACGGCGTCGGTCAGCGACCGCTCGTCGACGGTGACCGGGGCGTCGCACTCGACCGGCGCGGTCGAGAGCACGACGGGGTCGACGGCGAACGGAGTCTCGGCGTCGAGCGCGCGGAGCGCGTCGAGGACGTCCTCGAACATCGCCCGCGCGAACGCGGCCCGCTCGTCGTCGGCGAGGACGGGTGAGAGACGCGTCTTCGGGCGCTCGGGCGCGAACGGAACGATGACGCGCATCGAGAAGAGGGGGTGGCTACTGGAGTTTCCCGTAGTCGTCCTGCTGGGAGCGCCAGTAGTAGATGGAGCCGCCGACCAGCAGGAGGATGACGATCGCGACGGCCGCGTAGAGGATCGTCTGCTGGGTCTCCTGGGATTGCTCGGCGTCCTCGGCCTCGCTCCGGGCGTCGTTTGCCAGGTTCTGGGCGTTCCCGAAGTTGCCGTTGTCGTACGACGAGATGGCGCTTTCCAGCGTGTCCTGCGCGCTACTGGAGTCGCTCGCGTTGACCGCCTCGGCCGCGGCATCGATGGCCTGGCGCGCGGTCCGGCTCTCGTTCGTGTAGTGGTGGACCGTCTGGCTTCCGTTCTCGATGTCGGTCTGACTGTTCCCGGTGACCCTGTTCAGGTCGTAGATGGTGAACGACTGGGGCGGGTCGTAGCTGTACGACCCCTCCGGCGAGGGCGTCTCGCCGCTGACCTCGATGACGACTTCGTCGCCGCCGTTGGCGCTGTCCAGCGCCTGACTGAAGTTCTGCCCCTCGTAGACCGTCTCGTTGATCTCTTCGCCCTGGTCGTTGATCGTGACGGTCCACGTCGCGGTGTCACCGAGCAGTTCGGTGTTGCCTTCCAGCGTCCACTCGTTCGTCGTGTCGACGAACGGGTCCTCGAGGACCACGCTCGCCTGGACCTGCTGTCCTGCTTCGGCCTCACTCGGCGCGGATTGCTCCGCGACCGACAGCCCCGCGGCTGTCCCGGCCGCCGCCAGCGAGAGAGCGAGCAATACCACCAGCGCCGTGCCCTTAGAAGAGGGGATCCAACTCATCTTCGTCATCTTCGACCAACTGCTCTAAGTTCTCTTCGCTTTGCTGGCGGATGTCGTCGATGTTGTCCTGTGCCTCGATGGCGACCTGCTGGAGCTCCTTGATCCGCGGGACGTTGTGCACGCCCGACAGCAGGATGGAGGCGGCGACGTTGCGCTCGCGAACGGGGTAGTCCCCGCCGCGGACCTCCATCGAACCGGTCTGCTCCTCGAGCCACTTGCGGCCGCGCTCGATACCCTTCCGATTGAGGTGTTCGGGCGGACCGCTCATGACGAGCAAGGCCCGCTCCGCGCCGTCGATCTCACACGGGAGCGTGAGTCGGCCGAGCGCCGCCTTGCGGACGAGGGACGTGATTCGGTTGGTCGTGTTGGCGACGTCCATACCGCTGTCGTCGACGCCGCCGTCGTCGCCCTTGAACCGCGAGAGCAGTCCCCCCGAGTTGTCGTCCTCGACGGCTTCGGCCGCGTAGCCGACCGTCGACACGCCGCCCCCCGCGAGCGTGTTGATGATCTCCGAGGAGTCGACGACGCTCTCGGCGACTTCCTGGCCGGTGTCGACCTCGCCGGCACCGAACAGGACGCCGAAGCGGCGCACGATCTCGTCGTTGATCTCCGCGTAGCCGCTCTCCATCGACTCGCCGGACTTGCGCCAGGCGTCGTTGTCGAACACGAGGAGGTTGTCCACCTCGCGCACGAACGTCTGGAACGACCGCGCGGCGTTGAGGGTGTAGATCCCGCCTTCGTCCGAACCGGGCAGGATGCCCAGGCCGTACACCGGTTCGGTGTAGATGCGCTTGAGGTGCTTCGCCAGCACCGGCGAGCCGCCGGACCCGGTCCCGCCACCGAGTCCCGCGACTATCAGGAACGCATCGATCTCGTGGACGGGGATGTTGTCGATCGCACCCTGTACCTCGTCGATGTCTTCTTCGGCGATTTCCGCGCCGAGTTCGTTGTCTGCGCCCACGCCGTGGCCCTTCACGCGGGCCTGGCCGATGAGCACTCGATTCTCCTCCGGTATCCGTTCTAGTCCGAGCAGGTCAGCCTTCGCTGTGTTGACCGCGACCGCGGAGCGGACGATCCCGCTCCCCGTTGCCTCGTCGTATTCGAGGAACTTGTCGACGATCTTCCCGCCGGCCTGCCCGAAGCCGATCATCGCCAGTTTCATAGCTGCCGTTACCGTTGAGAAATAAAGAGTCCCAAGGCGACTATAAGCTTTTTGTCCGGGTATCGGACCTGAAAATGTTACGCGCACTACCAGAACCCATCCGATCGCAAGACGGCGGAGTGGTAGGTGGTTCCTTCCGGTCGGCAGTGCTGAATTACCGGTCACGAGAACCGTCGCCGAACCGCTCGATTTTCCCACCTCACGGTCGATCTGGCGGTCGCTCTCCCCCCGTACGCGCTCGCCCGCGCCTGGGCACTTCGGTCACGACAGCCCGAGGTACTCGCGGAAGGTCGTCAGTTCCGACTCCGAGACGCCGAAGGCTCCCAGGTCGTTTTCCTCGGGGACGTTCTCGAAGCGCAGGCCCTGATACTGGTCTTTGCCCATCGGGAAGCCGATCCCGCCGAGGACGCCGAGTCCGACCTTCGCCAGCCCCATCGGGAGCCCGACGACTTTCACGGAGCGGCCCTCCGACTCGTAGACGAGGTTCGTCACCTCGCGCAGCGTGAGCACCTCCGGGCCGCCTATCTCGTAGGTCTGACCGACGTGTTCCTCGCCAGTGAGCGCGTCGGCGAGCATCGGGACGAGTTCTTCGACGTGGATCGGCTGGAACAGGGCGTGCTTGCCGCCGCCCGGAAGCGGGTAGACCGGCAGGCCCGGCGCGAACCACTTCTTCAGTCGTTTGGTAAAGGAGACGAACTCGCCGCCCTCGCCGAAGACGATGGAGGGCTGGAAGATCACCCAGTCCAGGTCCGACTCGCGGACGGCCGCGTCGGCGCGACCCTTGGCGCGCAGGTAGTGGGTCGCGGCGTCCGGGTCGGCGCTGAGCGCGCTCATCTGGACGTAGCGGTCGACGCTGTGGGCCTCGGCGGCGCGCAGGCAGTTCTCCGTCCCGCCGCGGTGGACCCGGTCGTGCATCTCGTTGCCCCCGCCGGGCTTGAACAGCGGCGAGAGCGCCACGAGGAAAACGACGGCGTCCTGCCCTTCGAAGGCGCCCTCGATCGAGTCGTAGTCCGTCACGTCGCCGGCGTAGCTGTCGACACCGGCCGGCAGGTCCTCGCCCTCGGGGTCCCGGGAGAGAACCGTCACGTCGTGGTCGCGGTCGACCAGTTCCCTGCTCAGATACGTCCCGACGAATCCGCTCCCGCCGACGACTAGCACGTTCATATCAGAATAGTAGCACGCCACTCACCTAAACGTTCGTGCCCAACCTGTCGGGTACGGACGGCCCGCGGTCTGCCCCGCTCGCTTTGCGGCCTCGCTGATCACTCTCCGGCCCCGACAGTATCTGCCCGGTCTCGACAGGTGGGGTTTTAGTGACCGACCCGCCGAGGGACGGGTATGCTCGTCACGCTGGAGGGGATCGACGGCAGCGGGAAGTCCTCCGCGCTGGAGCGGTTGCGCGGGAGCGAGCGCGTCCCCGACGCGGTGTTCACGCGCGAACCGACCGAGTCGTGGTACGGCGAGGCCGTCCAGCGCTCGCTCGCCGACGACGGGGCCGACTCGCTGGCCGAACTGTTCCTCTACACCGCCGACCACGCTGCCCACCTCGCAAAGACCGTCAGACCCGCCCTCGCCGACGACCGCCCCGTCGTCTCCGACCGCTACTCGGACTCGCGATACGCCTACCAGGGCGCGACGCTCGCGACCCACCCGGACCTCGACGCCGACGACCCGCTCGAGTTCGTCCGCGAGGTCCACGCTCCGTGGACGCGCCGCCCCGACGCGACCCTCTATCTCGACGTCGCGCCCGAAACCGGCGCCCGCAGGGCCGGCGCCACCGACAAGCTCGAACAGGTCGACTTCCTCGAAGCCGTCTCAGAGAACTACGAGCAACTGATCGCCGACGACCCCGATCGATTCGTCAGAATCGACGCGGAGCGACCCCACGAGGACGTCCTGGCGGACGTGGAAGCGACCGTCGCGCGGTTGCTGGAGTGAAGCGGCGAACGGCCACCGACGCGTTCAGCGGTCGTCGCGCCCGAGTCAGCACTCGTCGCGCCCGGGTCAGCGCTCGTCGCGCCCGGGCCGGCGCTCGTATCGGTTCGGGCGGTCGTCTTCCCACTTCTCGGGGAGGTCGACGTCGTCGGGCGCAGGCATCCAGAAGTAGTCGAAGGTGATGCCGGTCGCGAGCGGCAGCGCGATGACGAGGCCGACGACGGCAGCGGCCGACCCGAGGTCCGGGCCGAGTCCGAAGATACCGCTGAACAATAGCGTCGTGCCGACGAGGACGACCGGGCAGAGCAACACCGCGTAGAGGAACCCGCCCCACCGCGTCGAGAGCCGAACGCGGAAAAAGCGGGTCATCATCGCCGTGATAGCGGTGTGGACCAGCAGGATGAACGCCAGCGAGAGGGCGTCGACGACCGTGACCATACCCTGCCTTGGGGCGGCGTGGTCTTTGAGGTGTCGACTGCGAGTGCGAACAGGACGGGTCCCAGACGCCGCGAAAGCGCCCCTCAGAGACAGCGTGAAAGTCCCTGCCAGAGTGATCGCGACAGCCACTGCAAACAGCGTGAAAGTCCCTGCCAGAGTGATCGCGACAGCCACCGCAAACAGCCTGAAAGCCCCTGCCAGAGTGATCGCGACAGCCATCGCTAACAGCCTGAAAGCCCCGACGCGTTCGACCCGTCCGGGCCTCGCTGCGCGCTTCCCTCGCTTCGCTCGGTCCAGTGCCTACGTCGTCCGGGACGGGTCGAACGCGTCGCCCCTTTCATTCCCACCCACACAGACTGTCGAATCAGCCGATGCGGGTGGGAATGAAACGGGCCGGTCGCTCCGGGACGGCGGACGAAGCAAGCACCGCAGGAGTGAGTGCAACGAGCGACGAGGAGCGCAGCGAGGCCCCCGACCGGAGCGACCGGGGGCTTTCACGCTGTTTGTGGTCGCGGTCCCGGTCACTCCGGTCAGGGCTTTCAGGCTGTTGGCGGTCGCTGTCACGGTCGCTGTTGCGGGGGCTTTCAGGCTGTCTGGGTCGCGGGTCCGGCAGATCCGTCGGGGAGCGACAGTCGGTTCGGCGACTCCATCCAACTCGCCACTCACACTCTCGAACCGCCGGTGTGGTTATGCCGCCGGCGCGACTCACGTCTCGTATGCGTCGCGTCATCGGCGACCGGTCGCTCTCGGAGACGGACGTCCCGCCCGAACTGGCTCGCGAGTTCCTCCGCGAGATAGTCCGGGTCCGCGTCTTCGACGAGCGAGCGGTCGCGCTCCAGCGCCGCGGCTGGATGAGCGGCTACCCCCTGTTCCGGGGCCAGGAGGCCTCCCAGGTCGGCGCCGCGGGCGCGCTCACCGACGCCGACTGGCTGTTTCCGACCTACCGGACCAACGCCCTGCAACTCGCGCGGGGGCGGCCGCCGACCGATATCCTGCGCTTTCGCCGCGGCCGCTCCGAGTACGAGGCCGGCCGCGAAGGGACGACGTTCACGCAGTCGACGCCCATCGCGACCCACCTCCCCCACGCCGTCGGCGCGGCGATGGCGCGGGAGTACCTGGGAGACGGCGAGACCGGACCGGCGGAGGAGGGCGAGACCGGACCGACCGAGGAGGGCGAGGCCGGTGTCGCCTGCGCGTACTTCGGCGACGGCGCCACGAGCGAAGGGGATTTCCACGAGGCGATGAACTTCGCGGGCGTCTTCGACGCGCCGGCGGTCTTTCTCTGCGAGAACAACGCCTGGGCGATCAGCCTGCCGGTCGAGCGCCAGACGGCCAGCGAGACGCTCGCGGGCAAGGCCCATGCCTACGGCTTCGAGGGCATCCGCGTCGACGGGATGGACCCGCTCGCGGTGTACGAGACGGTCCGTGAGGCCCGCGAGTCGGCACTGGCCGGCGACCCCGTGCTGGTCGAGAGTCTGACCTACCGGCGGGGCGCTCACTCGACCAGCGACGACCCCGACCGCTACCGCGACCGCGAGAGCGAGCGCCCGGACTGGCGGACTGCCGACCCCCTCGACCGGTACGAGTCGTTTCTCCGCGAGGCGGGCGTCGTCGACGCCTCCTTCGTTCCCGGGGTGCGAGAGGCGGCCGAGTCGTGGGTCGCCGAGGCGGTCGAAACCGTCGAGAGCGACTCCGACCCCAGTCCCGACGACGTGTTCGCGTTCGCATACGGGCGGGCGCCGCCGCGAGTTGCGGCTCAGCGCCGGGCGCTCCGTGTGCGGACGGACGAATAGCGCGGCCAGGCCGGGACGGCGGCGTCACGACTCGACGAAGAACCGACGGGGGAGTAACGGAGACGCCACGGGAGCGGCCCTGGTGTCCGGGGTCAGTCGAGACAGATGTACGTCTTCGTGTCGGCGACGCCGTCGAGGTCGCGCAGTCCCGTCGCGACGTCGTGCATCAGGTCGTACACCTCGTCGGCGACGGCCTCGACGATGATGTCGTACTGGCCGGCGACGATGTGGGCCTCCTCGACGCCGTCGGTCTCACGGATGCTCGCCAGGAGGTCCTCGGACTTGCCCGCCGCCGTCTTGACCATGATAAATGCCCGCACCATCTCGGAAGAGGCTACTCCGGGACCCGGCAAAAAACCTTCCCCGACCGGGGGCGACAGCGGCGCCGATGCCGGGAGGGCGACGGGGCGCGACCGGACCGCGTCCCGGCCACCCGGAGGTAACTTTAATCCCCCGCCTGGTCGTAGGGGTTGACATGCGATTCGTTATCGCGGGTGCCGGTCGGGTCGGCCTCCGGACCGCCCGGGCACTCGAAGACAGCGGCCACGAGGTGGTGCTCATCGAGCGCGACCCGACCAAGGTCGAACGCGCGCGAGCAGAGGGCTACGAGGTGATCGAGGGCGACGCCAGCGACGAGTCGGTCCTGCTCTCGGCTGACCTGGACGCGGCCGAGGCGCTCGGCGGGCTCACCGGCGACCTCGCGACAAACTTCGTCGCCTGCATGGTCGCCAAACACCACGGCTGTCGGACCGTCCTCCGCATCGACGAGGACTACCGCGAGGAGATCTACCGCAAGTACGCCTCCGACGTCGACGAGGTCATCTACCCCGAGCGCCTGGGCTCTATCGTCGCGAAAAACGCCCTGCTGGGCGGGAACATCCGCGCCGTCGCCGACATCGCGCAGAATCTCCAGCTCGTCGAGTTGCGCGTCACCGCCGAGTCGCCGATGCGCGGCTACACGCTGAGCGAACTCGAACTCCCCGCCGACTCCGAGTTGCTCGCGTTCGGCAAGGCAGGCGGGGCGCTCTCGATCCCCGACGAGGACGTCTCGCTCGAGGAGGGCGACACCCTCGCGGTGCTCGCCGACTTCGAGAAACTCGACGCCGTCCGCCGCATCGTCGTCGGCGCCAACGCCGCCGTCGCGGAGGGAGGTGCCTGAGATGGTCCGCGCCTACGTCATGGTCAAGGCCCACAGCGGCGACGCCGACCGCCTCCGCTCGGAGATCCGCGAGGTCGAGGGCGTCGTCGACGCCTACATTGTCGCCGGCGACGTCGACTTCATCGCGACCGTCGACGTCGACGAGACCGCCGAGGTCAAGGCCGTCGCAGCTACCCACATCCAGAACATCGACGGCATCGAGGACACCCAGACCTACGTCGCGATGGACTAGCGACCGGTCGCCCGTCGCCCGTTTTCCTCGTCGGTACCGCACGCCACGGCCAGCGCCTGGTCCGGGCGGACGGTGTCGGGGAAGCCTCACCCGCCGCCGGGGAGGTAGTCGACGACCGAGGAGACGGTCTCGAGAACCACCCAGGCGACGAAGAGGACGTAGCTGACGAGCAGGCCGACCGACTCCGCGGTCGAGAGCGACAGGTCCGTCCGGAGCGCGGTGAAGAGAAAGATAGTGGCGAGGGTGAGGACGGCGAACATCGGGACGGCCATCTCGAAGTTGATCGAGGTGCTGCCGACGATGAGGATCCCGGCGGGGATGGCGACGAGCAAGTCGAAAGTGTTCGAGCCGAGGACGTTCGCCAGCGAGGCGACGCCCCGGTCGTCGCGTGCGGCGCGGACACTCACGAGCGTGTCCGGCAGGCTCGTCGCCGCCGCGGCGATAGTGACCCCCAGCACGAACGACGGGATGCCGAACTCGGTGCCGAGGGCCTCGAGCGCCTCGACGAGCTGGTGGACCGCCGCGAGGATCACGACGATCCCGCCGACCAGATAGCGCCACTGCCGGCCGGCGTCGATCCCCACCCTGTCGTCGGGGTCGGCCTCGTGGTCGGCGGTGTCCTGAAACTGGATGAAGACGTACAGCCCGTACATCGCCAGCGGGATCGCCGCGAGCGGACGCGTGACGAAGCCGGCGATGTGGTCGGCGCCGGTGTCGGGGTAGTAGATGACCGCCATCGAGAAGGTGATGATGAGGACCGACACCGCGAGCATGTAGAACTGCGCTTCCTTGTAGACGAGCGTACGACTGGACTCGATGTCGTCCTCGGTCGCGACGCCGGCCAGCGCCGGGATGACGAGGATGTTGAAGATGGCCGAGCCGACGATGGCGCCGACGCCGAGTTCGAGCGTCCCCGCGAACACGGCCGCGAAGACCACCGTCGCCAGCTCCGGAAAGCTCGACCCAATCGCGGCCACGACCGACCCCTGGACGACCTCCGGCAGCCCGTAGTAGGTCGACAGTTTCTCGCTCGCGCCTTCGAGCCAGCTGCTCCCCACCCAGATGGCCCCCGTCGCGACGAAGAGCATCACCACGTCGACGAGGAGGGCTGTCGAGGCCATTTGTCGATTCCCCGGCCGCCGCGCTGATAGACGTTCCGGGATTAGGTGTGTGGCTGTCGTGGTCGCTCGGCGCGGATGCTCAGTACAGACGAAGTAGATATCGGTGAGCAGAACCCCAAGAATTTGGTAATTAGAATCACCAATATTAATTTTCTCCGACACACGGTGTAACTGTGTCGGGGCCACGGGAATCACGGACCTCATCGCAGGAGCGAACTGGAAGTAGATCGAATGGATGGCCAGAAAATACAGGAGTGAAGAATCGAGTTGAGGGCGAGGCGTGGTGGCCGGAATTTGGGTACGGCAATAATAACACCTGCTACACACCTCGTGGGACAGTTCCAGCAGCGAATCCCGAACAACAGTGGACATTCCAAACGAACAGTAATGTCCGAACGTCGGTAGCTGTTGGTTCCGAGTCCGCGTTTTTCGGTACCGAGGCCGGGGCCCTCTACGCGGTGTCAGCGGCCGACGGAACCGAGCGCTGGCGATTCGAGACGGCAGGAGATGTTGTTTCACCCGCTGTCTCCGATGGGGTCGTCTACTTCGGGAGTTCTGAGCAATTATACGCCCTCAACGCCAAAGACGGGTCCGAGAAGTGGTCGTTCGAGCCACAAGACCACTTAGGATTCGATAGTCCATTAACGGTCTCCGAGGACACCGTCTACATGGGAGATTCCGGTGGAACGGTCTTCGCGGTGTTAAAAGATACCGGCGACCGGAAATGGGTCTTCGACGAAGGTGACTATTTCGGATACCAGCCGGCCGTGGTCGACGGGTCGGTGTTCGTGGCGGATTCGACCTGGGAACCGGACCCGAACCACCAGCAACTCTACAAACTCTCGGCGGCCGACGGCAGCATACAGTGGGAATTCGACACCGACGACCGACGGGCGATGACGGCGCCGGTCGTGTCCGATGGGACCGTCTATCTGGGGACGCGTCGCCAAAACGGCACAGCAGTCTATTACGCGGTCTCGGCGTCGGACGGCACGGAACAGTGGCGCGCTGACGCCGGCGAAGACGCTCCGATGTCGCCGGCAGTCGCGGACGGCACGGTGTATCTCGAACGCTGGAGGTCGCCGGTGGATATCGGCATCGCGGCGGTCTCGGCGTCGGACGGCACAGAACAGTGGTTCGTGTCGACAGCCAACTCACCTGTCGGCGTCACGATAACTGAGTCGAGTGTCGTCATCGTCGACGTCAGCGGCACCGTCTCAGCGCTCTCACGCTTGGACGGAACGAAACAGTGGGAGTACGCCCTCGACGAGACGACGTTCGATCCGGCCACGGTAACCGACGGCCGTCTCTACCTCGGTACCGACGAGGGCGGCACATACGCGCTCACGGGCGAGTCGGAACCAACGGAGACGGCCACGCGGACTCCCGAACCGACACCGACGCCCACGCTGTCACCGACGCCGACGAGCACCCCCACAGAGACGCCCGATCGGACCAAAACGCCCGAGCCAACGCCGACAGTGACATCGACGCCGACGCTGACGGCGACCCCGGAGGAGGTTCCGTACGCGCTTCGAGACGGCACGAAGACGGTCGTCGACACGGGCCAGGGGACGTACTACCTCATCAGAGACATTCCGGACGCAGACCCGGACCGGGTTGCCGTGACCGACACCTCGTACAATCTCGTCGATGCCGTCGCCGATATCGAGTACCACCGCGCCAGGGACACGCCGACACGGGACGTCATCGCGCTCGATACCTTCTCCGAGGGGCTGTGGGCGGCCGACTGGGAGCGCGAGATCGAGCGGACCGAAGAAATTCGACAACTCTCCGCGGAGTACGAGTTCTACGGGAAAGCCGTGCAGCTCGGTTGGAATCTCACCGAAATACTCGTTTTTACCAGCGCGGGCTATCCGAGCGCGAACGTCGCGCCTAAACTCGATATCGCACTTGATGCCATTGGGTGGGAGGTGACGGACGTAAACCGCCCGTACCGCCAGGCCTTCCAGGGACTCACCGCCTGTGCGCAAAACGCCAAGACGGTCGACGAACTTGCTCGCGACGCCTACTCGTACAGCGACCTCGGCGACGTACTCAAACAGTGGACCGACGCCGCGTCACTGATGAACGATGCGTACACCGCGGGTAGGTCGCTCAATACGGCCTGGAGCACGTTCCAGAGCGCGCTGCAGTCCGGCGCGAGTTACTCGTCGTCCGCCTCCACCGCACTGAGTCAGAGCAACACTGCGGTGTTCGTGGGATTCGCCGTCAGCACTGCTACCGGGATGGTTGAAGAAGATGTACAAAAGAAAACGTCGATCCACGCGATCCAGAACGCGTACGCCAACTTGCGACTTCCGATAGTACAGATACTCAACGATCTTCAGGCCGCCTTCGACCGAGACGACCACACCGTCGGGGACATCTACAATTATAATGCCTCACTTCAGACAGCCTATCAAATGAACGCCTTGCTGTTCGAGGCGTCAGCACTCTATTGGGACTCCATCGCGGGCGGTTGGCTGGGCGACATTTGGGAGTGGGCCAGCGATGCCAACCGGAAAGCTGAATTTCACCGGTCACAGGCCGAGACGGCGAGAGAGACGGTCCAGACGACTCAAAACCTGTTCGGGCTCGCCAACAACCGCATCAACGCGCTTCAGGAAGAGTCCATAAACGTCGAGATGCTCACCACGGGGGCGAGCGGCCGATGAACCCGGACCGACGAGACGTTCTGAAAGTGCTCGGCGTTCTCGGTCTCGGTGGCGGTGTGTCGGCCCTCTACGCGTCCCAGCGATCGTCGGATGACTCCGCGCCTCGGCCGCCGACGGCGACTCCGCGGACACGAAGCCGGGACGAAGACGAGGAAGACGATCCAACAGCACGGTCGCCGACATCGTCTCCGGGGACGCGGACTCCCGATGAAGGCAACGAGGGCGCTCGTATCTCCAGAGAGTATACAGCAGCGGTAGAACAGGTCGGTGACGAGCACCGCTACACCCCATCGCTGCCGGAGGCCTACACGTTCGATTACGACCCCGTCGATGTCCGTTTCGAAGACCGCTGGATAGCTCGATTCGTCGCGACGCCAGCAGCGCAGGGGATTGGCGATCGACTTCGCCTCCGACCGGGAACGCGCTCGGCGACCGATCTCGTGACACTACTCCGGAACTGGCACGGCGTCCCGAACGAGCAGTGGCGAGAGACACAACTCGCTGAGCAGACTGTACGGCTCTATGGGGGCACATTTAGAGAGCGAACTGCTGTCTTCGGGACGCTTGATAGCAGCCCCAAACTGGTCGTTGGAGCGCGGGCACGCGACGAGACGACACTAGAACGAATACTTTCTTCGTGGACCCTTGATCTTGAGGAGTGATTTGTAACGACGAACTTCGGCCTTCCTGAGAGCCTGTTCATAGCTGTTCGAATAGGTCTGCCGAAACAACCGTGAACGTTTGATCGGCAGGTATCTCGTGATTTGCTTGTTCAATTTGCACACATACTAAGCAGGAAACTCATCCCCTTCGGTGTTGAAATCAATCTCCCTGTGGATTGTGCTATGACACCACAGTTGTGGCTGCAAGCGTCACCGCCACCGCAGGAGTTCCTGTCCGTTGAAAGCCCTCGACCCGCTCACGGTCGCTGAGCGACATATCCGCGCTCTCCGCACCGCCCGCGAGGATAGGGGTCGCTCAGACGACTGAACTGCACGCGAGCGGGTCTCGCCCTTTCAGTCCACCAGGACCGAAACCGCGCTACACCACACCGCTACCGCGACTGCGGACACCCACACACCTCCCCAACCGATTGCGATGTCGTCGGGCGACTCGTCGCCCGACTGCCAGCGAGATTGAAAATCTCGCCCTGCTCGTGCCTGCGCTTCTCATCCACCGTCAGAGCGAGCTCTCACGAGCCTTCGCTCGCACGCTCGCGAAGACCTCGCACGGTACGTCGCGCCACAGAGGGCGCGACGGCGCGCGCCAACCGCAGTCGATCGGGCAGTCGATCGGCTACCGCCACAGCGGTCGGGTAGCCGCCGCTTTCGGGGGCCGGTCGGGAAGTGCAAACCCTTTGGTCGCGGGGGTGAAACTCCGGGCAATGACCTCTGTGAAGGAGTTCCGCGTGGACGAGCCCGCGGCGGCCGACGCGCTCGGGCGCGGCGCGTTCGTCTTCACCGACGACTACTCGGTGTTCGACTGGGGGAAGATGCCCGACGAGATCCCCGACAAGGGCACCTCGCTCTGTACGATGGGCGCGTACAACTTCGAACTGCTCGAGAGCGAGGGGATCCCCACCCACTACGAGGGCGTGACGACGCCCGACACCGACGGCGCAGTCTCGCTGGACGACGCCCTCGACGCCGGGCCCGCGCCCCGCGAGATGGTCATCGAACTCACGCAGGTCCCCACGCTCCCCTTCGAGGGCGAGGACAGCGACGACCCGAGCGGCTACGACTACGACTCCTACCACGCCGCGGCGGGCGAGAACTACCTCGTCCCCCTCGAGATCGTCTTCCGCAACCGCGTCCCGGTCGGCTCCTCCCTGCGCTCGCGCACGGACCCCGCCGACCACGGCCTCGACTTCGACGAGTGGCCCGACGAGGCCGTCGACCTGGCGGACCCGGTCGTCGAGTTCTCGACGAAGTACGAGGAACAGGACCGCTACCTCTCGCGAGAGGAGGCCGACCGCATCGTGGGCGCGGCCAGCGTCGAGGACCTGGCGGCGACCGCCCGCGCGGTCAACGACGTCGTGACCGAGCGCGCCGACGAGGTCGGTCTCGTCCACGAGGACGGCAAGATCGAGTGCCTGTACTTCGAGGGCGAGATCCGCGTCGCCGACGTGGTCGGCACGTTCGACGAGAACCGCTTCTCCTACGAGGGCCAGCAGGTCTCGAAGGAAGTCGTCCGCCAGTACCACAAACGCACCCAGCCCGAGTGGGTCGAGGCGGTCTCGGCGGCCAAAGCCGAAGCCGACGAGCGCGGCGTCGCCGACTGGAAGGGGCTGTGCGAGAAGCATCCGGAACCGCTCGACGAATCGATCATCTCGGCGACGCGGGACCTGTACTGCGCGGGGACGAACGCCTACGTCGGCCGCGCGGCGTTCGACGCGCCCGCGCTGACGGACGCCGTCGACGCCGTCCGCGACCTCTGAATCGGGGTCGGCCGAGGCGGGACTGCCGTCCCCGCTCAGCGGTCGCCTGACGGGCCGCCGTCGGTCGCCGCTCGAGTTCCGGCGCCAGCGCTCGAGGGCGGTCCGGCCCCGTCGAGGACGAACTTCTCGAGGGCGTCCTGGAGGTCCTCGGCCCGCTCGGAGAGGGCGCCGGCGTTGCGCGCGGCCTGGGTGAGCGAGGCGGTCTGTTCCTCCGCGGCGGCGGAGACCTGGTCGGACTCGTCGTCGATGCGGCCGGCCATCTCGGCGACGCCGTCGATCATGCTGGCGACCTCCTCGGTCGAACTCGCCTGGCCGTCGGTGGCGTCGCTTATCTCCTGAATGCTGTCGTTGGCCAGCTCGACGTTCTCGGCGATCTCGTCGAGCGCTTCGAGAGCCTCCTCGGCGGTCGTGGTGCCGGCCTCGACGCGGGCGCCCATCTCGCGGATGTTGGTGACGGTGTCGTCGGTCGAGTCCTGGATGTCGGTGATGAGCCGCTCGACCTCGTCGGTGGCGTCGGCGGCCTCGCCCGCGAGGCCCTTGATCTCGTCGGCGACGACGGCGAAGCCCTCGCCCGCTTCGCCCGCCCGAGCGGCCTCGATCGAGGCGTTCAGCGCGAGCATGTTCGTCTGCTCGGCGATGTCGCCGATCAGGGTGACGACCTCGCCGATCTCGTCCATCTCGGCGGCCAGGTCCTCGACCTGGTCGACGGTCTCGTCGGCGCGGTCCTCGATGGCGTCCATCTCGTCGATGGCCTCGCCGGCGGCCTCGCGACCGTGCTCGCCGATTTCGACCGTCCTCTCGGTCCGACTGGCCATCTCCGTCGCCGAGGAGGCGACCTCCTCGACGGCGCCCGAGAGCGTCTGCATCTCGCCGGCGACCTCGCCGAGGCGCTGGTTCTGCTCGTCGGCGTCGGCTGAGATGGTCTGCATCGACTCGCTGACCTGCTCGCTGGCGGTCAGGCTCTCGTCCGCGCCGACCTGGACTTCGCCGCTCGCGCGCTCGACCTCGTCGGCGAACGACTGGACCGTCTCGAGGGTCTCCCCGAGGTCGTCCATCATCGCGTTGAACGACTGGGCGATCTCGCGCATCGCCTCGTTGTCGGCGTCGGCGTCCATCCGCCGCGAGAGGTCGCCGGCCGCCGCCGCGGCCATCACGTCGCCGAACTCCTCGGCGCGGTGGCGCAGGCGCTCGCTCAGCTGCTGGGCCTGCTCGCGCTCGCGCTCGGCGCGCTGGCGAGCCTCCTCGGCGTCCTCCTGGGCCTGCTCGGCCTGGAGACGCGCGTCTTCGGCTTCCTCCTGGAGCTGGACCGCCTCCTGGCGCGCCGCGTTCGCCTCCTCGGTCGCCTGCTCCATGTCGTCGACGACGGCCATCGTGCCGGTCGACCCGACCGCGTAGACGCCGATCGTCGTCGCCAAGAGCGTGACGCTCATCGGGTCCATCACCTCGGGGAAGACGCCGACCCACTCCAGCAACACCGCCGAGGTCCACAGAAAGCCCAGCGCCGCACCGAAGGTGAAGTTCGCCCAGAACGACCGCTGGAGGTCCGTGTCGCGGTAGTTCAGCCCGCCGTAGACGGTCGCCCCGGCGAACCCGACCGCCGCGACGAAGTCGAACAGGACGGTGATCTCAACCATCGAGAGAGACCTCCTCCGAGTCGGTTATCTCCCGTCGGTGGACGTACGCCGCCGCGAAGAAGGCGAGTCCGGCCCCCATGAGACCGATCCCGTGCTCGGCGTAGTTGAACACGTCCGGGAGAATCAGACTCTCCACGTTCGTGCTCACGGCGGCGGCCACGAGCATCGCGTAGCCGACGGCGAACCACCGCGATCGTTTTCGATACTGGATCGCGACCGGGATACAGCCGACCACCGCGACCGTGACCAGTGCGATCTCCATCGGACTGAGCGCGCTCAAGGACCCTAGCATGACTTTCTGTCTGTACACGCTCTCTCCGAATATCTCAGATAAACCTACGCGCCCGATTATCGGCTGTGAGAAAACACTACCACAGAGATGAGGTAGTCCGCAGTATCGGGAGCCGGAACCCGCTCCCGGTGGGGTCGCGCCACGTCGAAAAACCGTCTCTCTCGCCCGGTGTGTTCTTCGCCCGGCGCGTCAGTCGCCGGTGTGGGGGTCCCGCGCCCAGAACTCGCTGTCCTTCTCGAGTTTCGGGACCCACGTGTCGTCGGTCTTCGAGAGGAGCGTCACGTGCGAGACGGGGACCTCTTTCAGCACGTCGTGGTCGGGCATGAACTCCTGCACGTCCTCGGTGAACGCGCGGACCTCGTCGTGGTCGGGCATGGAGTCGCGGTCCAGCCGTCCCCGCGAGTGGCCGACGTGCATGTACGCCTTGAGTTCGACGAAATCGGGGTCCGCCCGCCGGAACATCGTCGCGTACCACTCGGGATGGTGCATGTTGTGGCCCTTGACGAGCGTCGTCCGCAGGACGGTGCGGGTCTCGTCTTTCCCCGCGAGGACGTCCAGCGTGTCGATCAGTCGCTCCCAGGCGTCGTCTTCGACCGCCTTGACGGTCTCGTCGAAGGTCCAGCGGTCGGCGGCGTCGACGCTGACGTACAGCTGCGTGGGGTCACACTCCGCGAGCACTTCGGGTTTCGTGCCGTTGGAGACGAGGAATGTGGTGATGTCGCGCTCGTGGAACGCCTCGATCAGTTCGGGGAGGTAGGGGTACAGCGACGGCTCGCCGTCGAGCGAGATGGCGACGTGGCGCGGCTCCATCGCCTCCTCGAAGCGCTCGCGCGGGACGGCGTCGTTCCCGCCGAAGCCCGAGAGGAGTTTCTTCTGGAGCGAGAGCGACGCCTCCGCCACGGCGTCGGGGTCGTCCCACTCGACGTCGCCGAGTTCGTAGGCGTGGCCCGCGTGGTCGCGCCAGCAGAAGACACAGCGCTCGTTGCACTTGACGACGGGCGTCATCTGGATGCAGCGGTGGCTCTCGATCCCGTAGAATATATTTTTATAGCACTTCCCCTCGCCCCGGAGCGCGTTGGCGGTCCACCCGCAGGTCTGGGCCGCCGTGTGGTTCTCGCTGTGGTAGTCCGGGTCCGACACCTGCTTGGGACCGCCGGACTCGCTATCGCTCATACCGCACGGGTTCGAGGTGAGACGGGAAAAGGAATGCGACCGACCGAGTCGAGCGAGTCGCTCGCGGTGTCGTGCGCCGGAGACCGGTTAGTTGCCGCCGCTGTCCTGATAGCGCTGGGTGACCTCGGAGGCCGAGAGCGCGCTGTCCTCGCCCCGGACCTCGTCGATGACGCCGGCCGTGTACCAGCCATCGCCGGCCATGAGGTTCAGCTGGGCCGCGCCCGTTACGATCCGGGGTTGTTCGGTCTCGACGGGCGAGGCGTCGAGTTCGCCCGACTCGTCGAACATGTGCCAGCGGACGCTCTCGCCGTCGAGGACGAGCGCCGTGAAGTACCACGTGTCCGGTTCGAGGTCAAGCGTCGCGTCGCGCGTCTTCGGGCCGTACGTGGTGACCGTCAGCGTGTTGCTGCCGCCGTCGAACTCCAGCGACCAGCCGCCGGTGTCGGCCGGCGCGGTCGCGGGGTCCCCGCCGACCTGTATGACCCGCGCCCAGTCGGTGTGGCCCGAGAAGTTGAACCAGGCGGTGGTGGTCGCCTGTTCCTTGTTGAGTCCCGTCCCGCCGAGGACGAGCGCGTCGTCGCTCCCGTCGAACTCGAAGACGCTGCCGACCTTGCCGCTCGCGCCTGTCGTGACGCCGCCCTCGGTGGTCGCGGCGTTCCCGGTGACCTCGTTCGTCGGCGTGTCGCCGTCCAGCGGGAGATAGACGTCGTTCCCGTCCGGCACCGGGGTGGGCGTCGGGGAGGGCGTCGGCGTCTCGGTCGGGGTCGGCGACGCGGTCGGCGAGTCCGTCGGCGTCGGCTCGTCGGTCGGCGTGGCCGTCGCCGTCCGCGTCGCTGTCGGTGCTGCCGTCGGCGCCTCCGTCGGCGTCGCCGTCTCCGTGGGTGTCTCGGTCGGCGTATCGTCCGCGTCCGTCGGCGTGTCGTCGCCGCCGCCGCCACCGCCGGAACAGCCGGCGACTGCCGCGATACCGACCGTCCCGAGCGCCTGCAGGAACCGCCGCCGACGCGTCGAACGTTCCTCCGTCGAACCGTTAGATCTGTCTGACACATGCACCCTCCCGAACCTCATTATAAATAACTACCTCTATACACTCAAAATTCTATTAGATTAGAAATACGTAATAGGGGGGTCTCTACACCCTGTAGAGGCATGTTTGGAGATATAAATTAACTCAGATTGTAATAGGCTATCTGGACGGGGTAACTCGAGCATTTTCTGTAAAGTATTTGAACTCCGTTGCACTGTCCCGACAGGTCCGGGGTGTCGACGTCGTGCCGGGCAGACACTCGGGTGGCTCACTCGGCGGTGACGGACATCCGTTCGCGGACGTCCCGCGAGGAGCGGGCGACCAGCAGGTCGTACTCGCCCGGGTCGACCGTCCACCCCTCACGGGAGTCGTACCGTGCGAATGCTCGGCGAGGGACCGACACCGACACTCGTTCGCGCTCGCCTGCGGCCAGTTCGACGGACGCGAACCCGCCCAGTGTTCTCGCCGGGCGCTCGACCGGCCCGTCGGGCGGCGAGACGTAGACCTGGACCACCTCCCGGCCCGCGCGGTCGGCGTCGTTCGCCACCGGTACGTCGAGGCGCCAGCCGTCGTCAGCGGGTGTGGCGCTCGCGTCCCCACAGGCGAACGCGGCGTAGGAGCGACCGTGGCCGAACGGAAAGAGCGGGTCGACGCCGACGCGGTCGAACCCGCGGTAGCCGACGAAGACGCCCTCGTCGTAGTGGACGTGGCCGTCGACGCCGGGGTAGCGGCGGTCCCCCGCGACTGGGTAGTCCGCGAACCGGCGACCGAACGTGACCGGGAGTCGTCCACCGGGGTCGGCGCCGTAGAGCACGTCCGCCAGCGCCGCCCCGTCGGCCTGGCCGGGGTACCACGTCGCGACGACGGCCGCGACGTCGTCGAGCCACGGCATCCGCACGGGGCCGCTCGACCGGCAGACGACGACCGTCCGGTCGTTCGCGGCGGCGACGGCCGCGACGAGCGCGTCCTGGTCGCCGGGCAGCGCCAGCGAGTCCCGGTCTTCCCCCTCGGTCGCGCCGTCCTGGACGACGACGACGGCGACGTCGGCGTCGGCTGCGGCCGCGACCGCCGCGTCGGGGTCCGCGTCGGTGGTCGCCCCGCGCAGCCGTCGAACCGTCCCGGCCCACGGCGGGTCGAACAGCGACGGCTCAGCCACGCGAGCGACGCCGCGCTCGAACGTGACGCCCGACGCGCGCTCGCGCAGCGCCGCCAGTGGGCTCACCGTCCGTGCCGGGGTCACCGCCGAACTCCCGCCGCCGCCGACCTTCGCCGCGTCCGCGTTCGGGCCCACCACCGCCAGCGATTCCGCGCCCGACAGCGGCAACAGGCCGTCGTTGTCGAGCAGGACCGTCCCGCGGACGGCCGCCTCGCGAGCCAGGTCGTGGTGGGCGTCGGCGTCGACCGTCGGAGACTCCCCGGCACTGCCCCCCGAGGGCTTCCCGGCGCCGTCGAGCAGTCCGAGCGCGTCGTAGAGGCCCAGCACGCGTTCGACCTTCCGGTCGACGGCCGCCTCCGCGACCGCACCGGACGCGACCGCCCGGCGGAGTCGGTCGCCGAAGTACGCCGCGGGGTAGAGGTCCGGTTGCCCCTCGTCGCCGACGAGCGCGTCGTAAGCCCGCCAGAGCACGGGCGGGTCGATGCCGGCCCGTTCGGACGGGCGAAGGCCCACGAGCGCGCGGAGGAGGTGGCTGCGGGGCGCGTACAGTTCCAGCGGTGACACGCCCGGCATCTCGAGGTCGAGGCCGCCCTCGACCGCGGCGCGCGTGTCGTGGGTCCCCCACCAGTCCGAGACGACGCACCCGTCGAACCCCCACTCCTCGCGGAGGACTCCCTCGACGAGTTCCGTGTGCTCGCTCATCCAGCGACCGCGGACGCGGTTGTACGCCGTCATGACGGCCTCGGCGCCGGCCGCGACGGCCGCGCGGAACCCCGGGAGATACAGTTCCCGCAGCGTGCGCTCGTCGACGACGACCGAGACGCCGTCGCGCTGTCGCTCCTGGTTGTTCGCGACGAAGTGTTTGGCCGTCGCCGCCGCGCCCGCCGACCGGATCCCGGCGACCGACGCCGCGGCGACCGCCGCGGTCAGCCGCGGGTCCTCGCTCGGGTACTCGAAGTTGCGCCCGCAGGTCGGGACCCGAATCACGTTCAGGCCCGGTCCGAGCACGACGTGATGGCCCTTCGCGCGCGCCTCCGCACCGAGCGCGGCCCCCACTCGCCGGGCGAGCGCGGGGTCCCAGCTCGCGCCGAGTGCGAGCGTCGCCGGGAACGCCGTCGCCCGCCCGTCGCGGACGCCCATCGGCCCGTCGACCAGCCGGAGCGGGGGGACGCCCAGCCGCTCGACGCCGGGGAGCGCGCCCGTCGCCCGGCCAGCGGGGTCGGCGTGACCCCGGACCAGCCCGAGTTTCTCCTCGAGCGTCATCTCGGCGACCAGTCGGTCCCGTTCGCCGTCGGTCATCGTCGGTTCCAGGGACTGGTGGCCCAAAGCGGTTCCGTCGGATAGCGACGCGTTCGGACGCGTCGGCTGCGGCCCGTCGTCACGAGCCGGTCCCCTTGGCGACGCTGTACCACTCGCCGTCCCAGGTAGTGACGTACTCGACGGTGGCCTTGATGCCGGCGAGGCTGTACAGCGGGAGGATCACCGGCGTCACGAGCCAGCCGAGGCCGACGGTCTCGAGTCGCCCCTCCCGGGCGTCCGCGGCGCGCATCGCGAGCGCCGCCGCGGTCAGCGTCACGAGCGGGAGCGCGAGCCAGGCGGCCGCTCCCTCGAGCACCAGCACGGCCGCTTTCGGGACCAGCGAGAGCATGAACAGGTTCCCGAACACCGACCCGGCACAGATCAGCGGCGCGAGCAGCGTCCGGTAGTTCTGCGGCGAGCGACAGGCGGCGACCCGGTCGTGGAGGACCTGGACGTAGCCGGTCAGCCAGCGCTTGCGCTGGCCCCACCAGTCGGTGATCGTGTGAGCGCCCTCGATCGTCGAACTGAACGCGTGCTGTTCGACCACGTCCAGGTCCGCCTCGTAGCAGTCGAAGGCGAACGCGTAGTCCTCGGTGAGCATCGCGGGGTCGTAGCCGCCGACCGTCTCGAAGGCCGCTCGGCGCATGACGACGGACCGACTCGCGGCCATCGTGAAGTCCGTCGCCAGAGTGAGCAGTCGCTGGCTGAGGTCGCCCAGCACTACCGACTCGTAGTAGGCGACGGTCTCGACGACTCCGTCCGGTTCGGGAACGGTCCGCCCCTGGACGACGTCGCAGTCGGCGAGTTTCGCGACCGCCGCGGGGACGAAGCGCGGGTCGACCCGCTCGTCCGCGTCGAACACCGCGAGGTAGTCGCTGTCGGTCACCTCCGCGGCGTAGTTGACGGCGCCGGCCTTGCTGCCCGGGTAGCGGGTGTTGACGAGCAGGTCGACGCGGTCGTCGGTCGCGTACTCGCGGGCTCGAGTGATCGACGCGGAGTCGTCCGGTTCGGCGACGACGACCACCCGCAGGTCGTCGTACCGACTGCTGAGCAAGCTCTCGACGGCCCGGTGGAGCGCCGCCGCGTCGCGGTGGACGGGGACGACCGCGGTGACCGTCGGGCCAGTCGTCGCCAGTCGCTCGGTCGAGTCGGCCGCTCGCTGGCCGAACAGCGCGACGAGCGACGCGGTGAACAGTCCGGAGACGGTCCAGCAGGCGACGATGGCCTGGAGGAGGGCGACGCTTCCGGTGCCGAGAACCGCCGGGAGGGCGACGACGACGGTGACGGCTCCCTGGAGGTAGCCGGCGACGATGACGGCCGCGACGACGGCGGCGAAGGCGACCGACTCGAGCGCCTCTCGGCGGGTGGAGGGGACGAACGCGCGGACCGCGGCGGTGACTCGAGCCGTCGACCGCGCGGTGCGGTCGCCGGTGTGAGTCGCCGACGGGCCCGAGTGGCGGGCACACATTTCGACCGACGTTACACGTCGCCTACACTTAATTCGGAGACCGTCGTTGCTGTGCCAGCAACAGGGTGCCACGGGGTAGCGCGCTGGTGTCACCACCGTGCAAGCGTGGGGCCCGCACCCGGTCCCGGGCCGGCCGGTAAACTGACAACTGTCGATACTTATTAGTCCAGAAGGACTATGAGCGCGTCGGTCGTAGCTCCGGGCGGATGCAAGACGCGATTGAGGGGGAACTCGCGGTCGAGCTGTGTCTCCGGTCGGCGGCGCCGAGTGTGGCGCGTGGCCGGCAGGAGCGAGTCCGCGACCGCGTTGCCGAACTCGAATCGAGGGGGGTCGTCGCGGACGCGACGGTCACCTACTGGAACACCCGCGTGTGCATCCCGGGGAGCAACGCGGGTCCCGCGGACCGCTGTCCGCGCGTCGTCGGGGAGATTCTCGACGCGGTCGAGGACGGGGATGTCTCGATCGAACCGTACTTCCGTCGCCGCGAGGCGAGCCACGACGCCGACGAGTGCGTGCTCGCGCTGCCGGTGATCTGCCTGCTGGTGCGCGAGGAAGGCGAGTTGTGCGGCGTCTATCCCGCCACCGAGGACGGCGAGGGACACACCGTCTCCGACGGACTGGACCGCCTCGAAACCGGCGAGGGGGTCCAGAACCTCTGAGATGAGTCGGCGCGACGGGACCTCCGGCGGCAGCGTTTCGCGGTGGTGGGTGCTGGTGTTCCTCGCCGTCGCCCTGGCCGCGCTCGTCGGCACCGTCGCCGTTCTCGGAGGACTGTGAGCGCGACGCCCCGGCCCTACATCGACTCGGGCGCGGCGACGCCGAGCAACTCGAGGGCGTTGCCGACCGTCTCGCGCGAGGCGGCCACGAGTGCGAGACGCGCGCGAGCGACATCCTCCTCGTCGGCGCCGAGCACCTGACACTCGCGGTAGAAGGCGTTGAAGTCCTCGGCGAACTCGCGGGTGTAGGTGGCGACGCGGTGGGGTTCGAGTTCGTCGGCGGCCTCCTCGACGACCGCCGGGAACCGCGCGATGGTCCGCAACAGGTCCCGCGCTTCGGGTTCGGCGAGGTCGGCGGCGTCGCCGCTCTCGGCGGGTTCGAGCCCCGCGCTCGCGGCCTCGTCGAGAATGCCGCAGGCCCGCGCGTGGACGTACTGGACGTACGGCGCGGACTGGGCCTCGAAGTCGAGCGCCCGCTCCCACTCGAAGGTGATCGCCTTGGTGGGCTGTTTGGAGACGATGTCGTAGCGAACGGCACCGGTCCCGACCTGGTGGGCGATGCGCTCGACGTCCTCTTCGTCGAGGTCGTCGTCGCGCAGTCGGTCGTCCAGGCGGTCTTCCACCTCGTCGCGGGCGCGGTCGATGGCCTCGTCGAGCAGGTCGTCCAGGTCGATGCCGGTCCCCTCGCGCGTCGACATCTTCCCCTCGGGGAGGTTGACGTACGAATAGAGGACCTGGTCTAACTGGTCGGTGTCGCGGCCCAGGAGATCCAGGGTGGCGCGGACCTGGTCGGCCTGGAGGCCGTGGTCCTCGCCCAGCACGGTCACCGCGCGGTCGAAGTGGTCGAACTTCCACTCGTGGTGGGCCAGGTCCCGCGTCGCGTAGAGGCTGGTGCCGTCCGAGCGCAGGAAGACGAGGTTCTTGTCGATGCCTGGGAGGTCGAGTTGCCAGGCGTCTTCCTCGTAGACGGCCTCGTCGAGTTCTTTGAGACGTGCGACGAGATCGTCGGTCGAGCCGTCGCGCATGAATCTGGTCTCCTTGACGAACTCGTCGAACTCGGCGGGGAGGCGGGCGAGACACTCCGTCATCCCCGAGAGCACCTGGTCGACGACTTCGGCGACGCGCTCGTAGGTCTCCTCGTCGCCCGCTTCGAGCCCCTGCATGATCGACTGGATCTCGTCTTCGGCGGCTTCGACCTCCTCGTCGGGGCCCTCGTCGAGGAAGGTGTTCCCTTTGCGGTAGTAGCGCACGAGGTCGTACTCGATGCGGTCCCGTTCGGGGTCGGGCAACTCGCTCTCGTCGAACGTCTCGTAGGCCCAGGTGAACGTGGCGACCTGGCGGCCGGCGTCGTTGACGTAGTAGTGGGTCTCGACGTCGTAGCCGGCGAAGTCGAGGACGCGCTGGAGGGCGTCGCCGACGATGGGGTTGCGGGCGCGCCCGACGTGGACCGGTCCCGTGGGGTTGGCGCTCGTGTGCTCGACGACGACGGAGGTGTCCCGGTCGGGGAGACTGCCGTAGTCCGAGTCGGTCGCGGCGGCGACGGTGTCGGCGAAGTAGCGGTCGCTCGGGAGGAAGTTGAGGTAGGGGCCCTGCGTGGTGACGCTCCCGACGTAGTCGTAGTCGGCGGCGTCGATCTCGCCCGCGAGTTCGGCGGCGACCTCGGGCGGGGCCGCGCCCAGTTCGCCGGCCAGTCGGAAGGCGACGCTGGAGGCGAGTTCGGCGTCGACGTCGTCCGGCGGGCGCTCTATCCCCAGGTCGTCGGTCGGCAGATCGCGGGCCGCGAGCGCCCCTTCGAGGGCGTCGGCGACCTCCGCGCGCAGCGAGCGAAGCATACCTCCGCGTTTTCGAGCGCCGGATATAGGGGTGACGAATGGCCCGCGCTCGTCCGCCGGTCGGTCCGCGCTCGTCCGTCGAATAGCTCTCGTCGGACTGCGTCACCCGCGGCAAACGTAAATACGCGCGTCACGTACTAGCACGGACGCCCGCCCGGAGGCGGCCGGAAGTATCCGGGCCGAACGACACTGTGGCCATGGGTAGGGCCGGACCACAGTCCCTGTTCGGGACCGCCGCGAGGCGGTCACTCCCTCGGTTTTCCGGAGGTCGGTAAATGCTTTCCGGCGATCCCCGACAGCGACGCCGTCGCTCTCGCGGCGCTTACTGCCCGAGCGGGTCGCGGTTGATCGCGACGCCGTGGGGCGTGATGATGAGCTGGTCGTCGCCCTTCTGGGCGATGTCGCCGCCCACCTCGTCGGCGACCTGCTTGAGTTCGTCGGTGATGTGTTCCATCGTGCGGTCCTGGGTCGTGTGGCGCGTGATGTCCGCGATGACCACGTCGCCGTCGTAGACGGCGTCTTTGATGTCGATGACGTCCTGTTTGTCGGCGATCTTGGCGATGCGGACCTGCGTGTCCGCGGTCGACGTCGTCGCGTCGAGGTCCCCCGCCTCGATCTCGACGTAGTCTTCCTTTTGCCGGGTGCCCCCGGACTCGCCGAGGATCTTGCTCATGAGTCCCATAGGTGTCCTCCCGGTCGCTGCGGGTTTGTATTTTACGTCAGACACGCCTCACTTGCCGGACATCCGGACTGTCGGGATAATCGCCGCAAAGCCGCCGTCGCCCGGGCGGCCGAGCGGCCGCGGTTATCCGAACGGGCCGCTGCCATGTTGTGTCTTTTTCATCATCTGCTCCATGCTGGCTAGTCGAATAGACGTTCGCATTGACTGAGTATATCCCTGGCCTGATGGTCGGCTATTGTTCCAGCGCCCGCCACGAAGCATAGAACAGTGGGAAATCTCATCAAGCATTCCCATATACTGAGGTGATTGAACTATGCGTATCTCATTCTCTCCCGTGGAGTGGTCACGCACCAAAGGCGGATAGAAGCCCGCCAATACCGACGACAAGCGCACCGACAATATTCATATCGAGACTTCCCATTTCGCCAGTCAGTGGTTGACCAACCAGCAGAATCACAACCACGATACCTGCCACCGCTAACGGTGCAGGTTCAAAGTCATTGCTTCCGCTATCTCCACCACTTACATCTCCAAACCGCAGGTCATCGTCGTCGGACATTGTTACCAGTTCTTTGGCTTTCCAGCAGCGTACCACTCAAGGATTTCTGTTGCATCGTACCTTGCGACGAGTTGGATGAGATCTCCACCATCGAGGCGCTTCACATCCAACCGCTCTGCTAACTCCTCAGCGTCTGCGGTGAACGAACTGGTAGTAACAACCGTCACTCCATCAACGTCTTCCCACTGCTGACGGAGTGCCGCATACTGCTGAATATCCCGACTGTTGACCTTGTTTCCCTCGGCGTACCGCTTGCACTGGACAGCCGTTTTTGACCCACCACCTGGTGGCTGGCCGATTACATCAAGGCCCTTGTCTGGCCCTTTGTCCATCACTTCAGTCTGCCATCCCTGACATTCTTGCCACACATCCGCTATGAACTGCTCAAAGTGCCTCGGCGTGAGGCTACGCATTTCTGATAGCAACTCAGAAGATTCCAAATCCATTGTCTTTGTTCCAATCAGGGCGATATTCGTTGAGTGTCTCTTTGACGTAGGATTCTGAACAGTCACAGTTTGCGGCAATCTGGTTTGGGTTACTCACACCCATATCCCACTGATTAATGATGCAGTCTTGGAGTTTAGTCGTATCGTCATTGGGGCTATTAAACATGACACGAGATAGCAAACATATGGTAATAAAAGTAATCGCAAAAAGGTGACACCAAGGTACCAAGTCACATAGAGGCGGATACGGACTCCTAACCTAGAACGCTACCGACTGACCACAGATCCGATTTTCACAGAGGGAAACAGGCGAACTTGCTACAGGCCTGTGATATTTGAATGATTTTAGCCGAACGGACCGCCACCGCCGCCCATCCCGCCGCCGCCCATGCCGCCCATGCCGCCACCGCCGCCCTGTTGCATCTTCTTCATCATCCGCTCCATGTCGCCGTCGCCCATCCCCTGGAACTGGCCGAGCATCCGGTCCATGGCGTTGTACTGCTCCAGGAGTTCGCGCACCCGCTCTTCGGGTTTCCCCGACCCGCGGGCGATGCGCTCGGTGCGGGACTTGCCGACGACGCGCGGGTTCTCCAGTTCCTCGTCGGTCATCGAGTCCATGATCACCTCGAAGTCGCGCAGGCGGTCCTGCGTGACGTCCATGGCGTCGTCGGGCAACTGGTCCATCAGCCCGCCGCCCATGCCGGGGATCATGTCCATCACCTGATCCAGGGGACCCATCTTGTTCATCGTCTCCATCTGCTTGCGCATGTCCTTCAGGGTGAACTGCCCCTCCAGCATGTCCTCTGGGTCCCAGTCGTCTTCCTCCTCGCCCGTCTCCTCCATCGCCCGCTCGACGCGCTCGGTGAGTTGCTTCAGGTCGCCCATCCCGAGCAGCCGCGAGATGAACCCCGACGGCTCGAAGCGCTCGATGTCACCGACGGTCTCGCCGGTCCCGAGGAAGGCGATGGACGAGCCGGTCTCGTTCACTGCGGCGAGCGCGCCGCCACCCTTCGCCGTCCCGTCGAGTTTCGTGATGACGACGCCGTCGATGCCGATCGACTCCTCGAACTCCTGGGCCTGGTCCTTGGCGGACTGGCCCATCGCGGCGTCGATGACGAGCAGGTTGCGGTCCGGGTCGGCGACGCCGTCGATGCGCTCGATCTGGTCGATGAGTTCCTGGTTGAGACCGTCGCGACCGGCGGTGTCGACGATGCGCACGTCGGCGTCCGCGGTGGCTTCGAGGCCGTCGCGTGCGATGGTCTCGGGGTCGTCGGCGTCGGGGTCGCCGTAGAAGTCCACCTCGGCGTTTTCCGCCATCTGCTTGGCCTGGTCGTACGCGCCGGGGCGGTCGGTGTCGGTCTGGATGACGGCCGGGCGCAGGCCCTTCTTCGAGAACCACCACGCCATCTTGGCGGCTGTCGTCGTCTTCCCCGACCCGTAGAGGCCGGCGAGCATGATCGTCTGCGATTCGAGGGGAAGCTCCGTCGAGTCGCCGACGAGTTCGACGAGTTCGTCGTAGACGACCCGGAGGACCCAGTCGTGTGCCGTCGTGCCCGCTGGCGGCTCCTCCTCGAGCGCGCGGGTCTTGATGTTGTCCGACAGCTCCATCACCAGATCGACGTCGACGTCGGCCTGCAGGAGGGAGCGCTGGATCTCCTTGACGACCTCCTCGACGTCCTCCTCGGAGATGCGGGACTGTCCCCGGAGCCCGTTGAGCGTGCTCCGGAGCGAACTGCCGAGATCGTCGAGTACCATTTGCCCCGCTGTACGCGACCGGTCCGTTAAAGACTTTGTACTCGGTCGGTCGGGATCGGCGCGGCCGACAGCAGTCAGGCTCTCGCCGGGTCCGGTCGGTCGTCGCCGACGAGGTCGAGGTCGATCTCGAGCCCGTCGTACGGGAACAGCGGCTTCTTCGCGGTTCCCGGTGTCGCGTCCGCCCACTCGACGACACCGAGCGCGGCCAGCTCGCTCAGCTGCTGGTGGACGGTCTTGTAGTCGCGCCCGACGAGATCGGCGGTCGCGCTGATGCTCTCCGGGTCGCGGGTCGCGATGGTCTCCAGGAGTTCGATTCGCTGCTCGCTGAGCAGGTCGAACAGGTCGCCGTAGGACCCGAAGCGCAACTCGGGCTGTCTCTCGTCCAACTCTTCGGGGGTGGTTCCCGACTCGACGGCCGCGATACGGTCACGCGTCCGCTCGACCAGTTCGTCGGCGCTCCCGACCGTGATCTTGAGCTTTGTCATGGCGTCCTCCGTTCGATGGCACCGTCCGGCGTCAGCGCTCCAGGCCGACGTGGTCAGCGCTCCAATCCGTCGAAAGCGAGTTCGAGACCGACAGCAAAAAGGTATGGTGTCGATGCCATACCCCGGCCACCCCCGATGATCGGCGACTGTCGCGTCCGGTGACGAAACGTCGAAGTAGGGGCCCCGCAAAGACCCGACTATGGCAGACCTCACGAGCGCGGCCACGAAGTTCGCCCAGAGCATCGCCGACGCACCGCTCCGGTTCAACGACGCGATCCAGTGGGGCGACCCGGTGACCGCCGGGATGCAACTGTTCCTGATCGCACTCGGCGCGCTGTTCGTCGGCGGCGCCTCCGCCGCCCTGGGCTATCTCTCGCTCGGTGCCTTCTTCTCGCTGTTCACCGTCGAGAGTTCCGGATCGCAGTCGCCGTAAGCTCGATCGCTCGCTCGATATCGGGGCCGAGCGGCGCCGCCGCGACGAAACTGTCCGCGTATTCGAGCACCTCTCCGATCCCTTCCTCCACGTCTTCGGGCGTCCCCGCGATACAGAACGAGTCGATCATCCGCTTCGTGACCAGGTCCGCCGCACCCGAAACGTCCCCCCGCGAGATGGCCTCGCCCATCTCGCCGGCGCGCTCGCGGTCGATGTCGTGTCGGTCGAGCACGGGGTCGGGAGCGCCCCCCGCGACGAACGCGGCGGGGTAGCGCGCGACCGCCCGGGCGGCGTCGGCGTCCTCGGCGACGCTGACGCTCGCGTAGGCGGCGAAGTCGAACTCGTCGCCGCCGGCACTCGCGTCGTCGGGCCGTTCTGCCAGTCCCTCGGCGACGCGCTCGCTCGCCCACTCGTAATCGCGGGGGTGGGCGCCGTTGTACAGCACGCCGTCGGCGCGCTTGGCGGCCATGCGCGTCATGTGTGGGCCCTGCGCGCCGACGTAGACCGGAATCGCGGATGCGTCGGCGCCTGCTCCAGACTGCGGCGGTTCGTAGTGCAGGCTGGCGTCGCTGGCGGCGAAGGTGCCGTCGTGGTCGACCGTCTCGCCCGCCCAGAGGTCGCGGGCGACCTCGAAGGACTCCAGCACCCGTCGCAGGGGTGACTCGCGCTCGACGCCCAGACTCGCGAGCGTCGAGCGGTCGCCGGGACCGATCCCGAACAGGCCGCGGCCGCCGCTGTACTCGTCGAGGGTGGCCATCCGCGAGGCCAGCGTCACGGGGTGGGTCTCGTAGGGGTTGGCGACGCCCGGCCCGAGGGTCAGATCGTCGGTCGCGGCGGCCATCGCCGTCAGCGCCGCGAACTGGTCGCGGTTGTTGTAGTGGTGGGTCACGAGCGCCGCGTCGAACCCCGCCGCTTCCGTCGCCTCGGCGTAGGTCGCCATCTCGGCGACCGGATGCTCCGGCGCGAGTTCGACCCCGATCACGACTCGTCACTCCCGTCTCCACCGTCGGACCCGTCCGAACCGCTCTCGGACTCGAACTCCCACTGCGACAGCGCGTCGCGGACGTAGTCGCCGGCGCGGGAGCGATAGAGACCGTCGTGGCCCTCGTGGTCGCCGAACTCGAAGCCGCGGACCACCGCGACGGGGAGGCCGTCGTCGCCCTCACCAGTGAGGAGGTTCGCGGCGGCGGCGAGCTCGTCCACGACGGCTTCGACGGTGACGCCGAGTTCGCGCCCGTCGCGGTCGTGTTCGCCCCGCCAGTCCCGCGCCGCGGGCATCCCAGCCCAGCCCAGCGCGACGCCGCGCTGGCCCTGCCGGAACGGGCGCCCCGACGTATCGGTCACGACGACCGGCACGCCCAGCGTCTCGTGCAGGCGTTCGGCGCTCGCGGTGGGGTCCTCGGGGAGGAGGAGGAGATCCGCGTCGGGGACGTTCGAGCGGTCGATACCCGCGTTGACCGTCGTGTGTCCGAAGTGCGTCACCGCGAGCATGAGCGGTTCCTCGGTGAGCAGTTCGTCGCTCTCCTCGATGACCGCCTGGGCGAAGCGCGGATCCTTCTCCTCGCCGGCCAGGTCTCCGATGCGGTCGGCGATCCGGCGGGCGCGCTCGCCGGGTTCGAACTCGTCGAGGTCGAACTGGCGGCCCTCGGCCTTGGAGACGATGGAGTGGGAGACACAGACCACGTCGCCCTCGCGCAGGTCGGCCCACTCGGCGATCATGGCGCCCACGTCGTCGCCGGGGCGGACCTCGGGGATCCCCTCGACCGCGAACAGTTGCATACCGCTTCCTGTGGGGTGCCCGACCAAAAGCCCCGCGCTCCGCTCCTGAGTGGTGTGTGCTGGGTGCTTCGTCGAAGTGATCGGTCGTGTGAACGCTCTCGATGGATCGATACGGAGAGCCACCGCGAACAGCGTGAAAGCCCCCGCTAGAACCGCTCGAACCGCGACCGCAGACAGCGTGAAAGCCCCCGCTAGAACCGCTTGAACCGCGACCGCCAACAGCGTGAAAGCCCCGACGCGTTCGACTCGGGGGTCTCGCTGCGCGCTTCCTTCGCTTCGCTCAGTCCAGTGCTTACTTCGTCCGCCGTCGTCGAACGCGTCGCCCCTTTCATTCCCACCCGATTCGACTGGTTGGACAGTCTGAGCGGGTGGGAATGAAAGGGGCCGGTCGCTCGTCGCCGCCCCGACGACGCAAGCACCGCAGGAGCGAGTGCAACGAGCAACGAGGCGCGCAGCGAGGCGCGGCGGTACGAGCGACCGGGGGGCTTTCAGGCTGTTTGCGATGGCGGTTCGAGGGTTTCATCGCGAGGATTTCAGGCTGTTGGCGGTGGCGGTCCGATCCGTTGCTGCAGGGGCTTTCACGCTGTTGGCGGTGGCGGTCACAGTCGATCACGAGGCACCAGCGTTTTGGCGCGGCCGGGGGAACGGAGGGGCAATGGCTCGGGCGCGGCGGTACAAGCTCGCCGACACCGCACAGCAGGTCGTGGGGGGATTCCTGCTCGCGGGGCCGTTCGTCGTCACCGAGGAGGTCTGGGTGCTGGCCGAGAACATGACCTGGTGGCACGCGCTGGTGACCGTGGTCGTCGTCTTCGGCATCGGCTACGGCGCGCTCTACGAGGCCGACGACGACCGCGACCCCGACCGCGAGGCCGAGTTCGGCGGCGTTCCCGTCCGCTTTCTCTCCCTCATCGCCGTCTCCTACGGTTCGGTCGCCATCCTCGCGCTGACGCTGACCGCCCCGGACGTTTTCGTCCAGGAGGAAGCGACGACCGCCTACCGCGCCGCCGTCACCGTCCGCATGGTCTGTGTCGGCGCTATCTTCAGCGTCGTCGGCGCCGCGACCGCGGATAGCGTCTTCTAGACCACCTTTTCCCGCCCGGGTTTCCTCGGTCGCGAAGGCGACCTGCGGGAACCCCCCGGCGAAAAACATGGGTGAAAAAGGCCGCGAGTCGTGTCCGACGCGCTCGCGGTGTTCACACGAGTGAGCACCGCGAACGAGTGTGGGATCGGACGTCGCACGCCCGCGCAACGACGCGAGCAGGACTGTCTTGCGCTGAACCGCGCGCCGATGCCGTGCGGCTGTTCTGTACAGGCTGTGCAGTTAGCACGCCAGCATCCGCCGAGCGACCGACGGGAGCGAGGCGGTTCGCCGTCAGAGCGACCGACGGGAGCGAGGCGGTTCGCCGTCAGAGCGAGCTCTGACGAGCCTCGCGGCGATACACGCCGCGAGACACCGGACGGAAGCGAACGGAGTGAGCGCGCCGTCCGGCCTTTTTCCCCACGTTTTTCCGGCGGGGGGTCCCCGCAGCGGCCCTGCGGGGACCCCCCGCCGGAAAAACGTGGGACGACACCCGCATTCTTAAGGCGGTTCCGACCCCCTCGTCGGGTATGGATTATCGCCTCGCCATCGACTCGACGCCGGAGACGGTCCCCGGGGGGACCGGGATCCTGTTGCTCCACCCGAGCACCGGCGAAACCGACCGGATCGACACGGACTTCCTGAGCACCGACACCGACCGGATGCTCGTCGTCTCGACCCGGACGACCGCCCGCGAGGTGCGACAGAAACTCGAACACTACGAGGTCGACGAGTCGAAAGCGACCATCCTCGACGCGCTCTCGGTCGACCGGGGTTACACCCGCCGCCAGTCCGAGAACGTCCGGTACGTCTCCGCGCCCGACGACCTCGACGGCATCGTCGACGAGATCCGCGTCTTCCTCGAATCCACCGACGGGAAACGGCGCGTCAGCCTCGACTCCGTCACCGAGATGATCTACTACACCGACGTCGAACGCGCGAGCGAGGCCGTCGAGGCCATCCTCGAACTGCTCGGTGAACACGACGCCGTCGGGCTGTTCCACCTCGCGAAGGGCGTCCACGACGCGGAGACGCGCGACGGGTTCGCGGAGCGATTCGACGGCGTCGTCGACCTCGACGAGGACGGTTCGGTCACGAGCGAGTTCTGAGTGGGCGACTCTCCCGCGGAAAAGCGACCAGCAGTAGCGACGCGACCGGTCCGCGTGTCACCGAACTAGTCGCGGTCAGTCCTCGTCGGCGCCGTCCGCGTCGCTCGCCGTAGCGTCGGCCGACTCAACGGATCCGCCGGCACCGTTAGAGCGGAGGTTCCGGCGCAGTCGCGGATGTAGCGACCGGGCCCGGTCGGCGATCCTGCGGCGGCGGACGACGAGTTCTGCGCCGCCCCAGCCCAGCAGGACCAGGACGGCCGTCGCCGCCGACACGAACGCCCAGGGTGACATCCAGACGGGCCGGATCCAGGGGATGATGTGCGACCAGCGGGTCGCGAACCAGTCGACCTCCGCCGAGATGGGGGTCCCGGCGAACGTGTCCGAGAGCACGTCCGCGAACGTCGGCCGGTCGCTCGCACCGGCCGTGAGCTGAGCGCTCCCGTTCACCTCGTACGCGCCGCTCGCGCCCTGCTGGCGGATCGTGGGGCCGCCCGGCTCTTCACCGATAGCGACGCGTTCGGCGTCGTAGGTCCCCCAGGAGACGTACGCCTCCCAGACGACCTGTCCCTCGGGCGTGACCTCGATGACGCGGTGGTTCAGCGAGTCGGTGACGAGCGTGTTGCCGTTTGGCAGGCGGTCGGCGTCGCGCGGCCAGTTGAGCTTTCCGCCGGTGCCGAGCGTCCACGTGCGCTCCCAGGTGCCGTCAGTGCGGGCGTACTCGACGACGCGGTCGTTCTCGCTGTCGGCGACGAGGATGGTCGGCGTGCCGTTCGGCCCCTCGAAGTACTGGGGGTTGTGCTGCTCGTGCATCACGTCGTGGTCGCCGTCGCTGCCCAGGCGCATCTCGACTGCTTTGGTCGAGCGGTTGATGACGACGACCTGGTCCATGTTGCGCGGCGAGGCCATGTAGAGGCCGTCGCCGATCTTGTCGACGTCGTTGACGTGAGTCCAGTCGTCCTCGTAGTCGCCGCCGTCGCTCTCGTTGTAGATGCGCTCGAAGCGGAACTCCCAGACGATTTCGTCGCGGGTGCGGTTGTAGACGAAGATCCGGTCGTCGTTCCGGTCGGCCGACCCGTTGTAGTTGCGCATGTCCGCGACGAGCAACTCGTCGCCGTTGATCAGGTCCACGTCGTGGGTGTCGTCAGTGTCCAGTCGCTCGGTCCAGACCCGCTCGCCGGCGTCCGGATCGTACCGGATGAAACTGGAGTTGGGGTGGCCGGCGGAGATGAGCACGTCGCCGTTCGCCAGCGGGTCGATGTCGTAGAAGTATCGGACGCCGCTCGACCGCCGGAAGGTCCACTGCGGGAGGCCGCCGGGGCTCACCGAGACGACGCGCGTCACCTTCTGCGAGGAGGTGGCCGTGCGCTCTTCGAATCCCTGTGCGGAGATGAGCGTCCTGCCGTCGGGACGCTCTTCGATCGTTCCCGGCTGGATCCCGACCGGCGTGTGAGTAAACGCCGAGACGACCGTCGGGATCAACAACGCGACCACGAGGACGAGCACGGCGAGTCGGATCACGTTACCGCGCGTGCGGGAGGGGAGTGAGAGGTTCACCATAGCCAGGACTCGATGGGTTCGAGTTGTCGGTTCTGTGCCGTCTCCGGTAATAACCGTACCGCTCTCGAACGGTGGCGGTGTCGGCGGCTCGCATCCGCCAGATCGGACAGATCCGTCCGGAGAGCGGGAGAAAAACCCGTTCGTCGGGTCGTGTGGGCTACTACCAAATCATCAACCATTAAGGGATAGTACTCGAAGGATCCGGACGTATGCCGGAATGCCAGAACTGTGGCGCCTTCGTCACAGCGGATTACGCACGGGTGTTCACGCCGAACGGGGTCGAGTCGCCGCGGGTCTGTCCGCAGTGCGAGGACAAGATCCGCGACGGCGCCGACGTCCGCGAAGCGCGCTCGACTCGCCGCGGGTAACGCCCTGGTCCCTGCATCGCCTACGAACTCTCGGGGGGAGACGGCCCGGCGGGTCAGGCACCGACGCCCGGCTCCTGGGGGAGCACGCCACCGCCGGACGCCTCTCCTGTGATCGAACTCGCCAGCCACTGCTGGGTCGCCGCCCGAGGGCGGACTCTCAGTCCGCCTCGACCGCTGCAATG
>Ga0207755_100128_pt1 | contig 52406 bp, 56 predicted proteins | sample A23P2SouthBayCA_FD_187734 | JGI IMG/M metagenome (GOLD analysis project Ga0207755, IMG submission 187734) | Aerobic enrichment media microbial communities from Bioluminiscent Bay, La Parguera, Puerto Rico - A23 P2 (SPAdes) | ecosystem: Environmental > Aquatic > Marine > Unclassified ...
CGGTTCGACGGCGACGACACGGCGGTCGCCGTCGTCGTCGCCAACTTGCTCGCGGACGTGTTGTACGCGTGGCTCGATCCACGGATTACTTACTGACCATGCCCCGAAACCCGCTCGACGGCCGCGGTCGTCTCCGTGTTCGCGGGTTCGGGAGCGACGAGGCCGCTGCCGACGCGCCCGCCACTCCCGACTCCGAGGCTGACGCCGACGCCCCGCCGACCGATCGCGTCCGCCGCGGCTGGGCCCGTTTCCGCCGCGACCGCGCCGCAGTCGCCGGCCTCGCCATCATCGCCCTCATGGCCCTCCTCGCCGTCTTCGCCCGGCCCATCGAGGTGGGCGGCGTCGTCGTCCAGCCGGTCGCCCTGGCGCCCTACGATCCCGGCGCCTCGGGCGTCGCTCCCGCCTACCTCCCACCCTCCTTCGCCCACCCCTTCGGCACCGACTGGGCCGGCCGCGACGTGTTCTCTCGCGTCCTCTACGGCGGGCGCTACAGCCTCTCCATCGGCGTGATCGCCGTCGGCATCGCCCTGCTGGTCGGCGTCCCCCTCGGCGCCGTCGCGGGCTACGTCGGCGGCTGGGTCGACGAGACGATCATGCGCCTGGTCGACGTGCTCTATGCCTTTCCCTTTCTCGTCCTCGCCATCGCGCTCGTGGCGGTGTTCGGGCAGGGCTTCTGGAAGCTTGTCGGGGCCTTGGTCGCCGTCGGCTGGATCAGCTACGCCCGCCTCGTCCGGGGCGAGGTGTTGAGCGTGAGCGAGCGCGACTACGTGTTGGCGGCGCGGGCAGTCGGCGCGAGCGACGGGCACATCCTCCGGCGCCACGTCGTCCCCAACGCCATCGCGCCCGTCATCGTCCAGGCGACGCTCAACGTCGGCACCGTCGTCCTGTCGGCGGCGGCGCTTGGCTTCCTCGGCCTCGGTCTCGAACCCGGCACCGCCGAGTGGGGGTCGATGCTCTCGGCCGGACGCGACACACTCGTCGGCGGCGAGTGGTGGGTCACCGTCTTCCCCGGCCTCGCCATCTTCCTCTTCGTCCTCTCGATCAACCTCGTCGGCGACGGGGTTCGGGATGCTCTCGATCCCGACGCCGACACGGATCGATTCCGTACTCGGGAGGCGCGCTGAGCCCATGGCACTCTTGGAAGTCGAGAACCTCGACGTGCGCTTTTACACCGAGGGTGGCGTCGTACAGGCCGTCGACGGCCTCTCCTACTCGCTCGAACGTGGCGAACGCCTCGGTGTCGTCGGCGAGAGCGGGGCAGGCAAGACCGTCACCGCGCTCGCACTCCTCGATTTGCTCGACGACCCCGGCCGGATCGAGGGCGGATCGATCCGGTTCGACGGCGAAGAGGTGCTGGACGCCCCGCCCGAACGACTCCGTCATCTCCGTGGCGGCGAGATTGGCATGGTGTTTCAGGACCCGGAGACGGCGCTCAACCCCGTCTACACCGTCGGCGAGCAGGTTGCGGAGGCGGTGCGCGTCCACACCGACCGCGTGGGCGAAGCCGCTCACGACCGCGCCGTTGCCCTGTTGGAGCGGGTCGGCATCCCCGACCCGGCCAGCCGCGCGACCCAGTATCCCCACGAGTTCTCGGGTGGCATGGCCCAGCGCGTCGTCGTCGCGATGGCGCTCGCTGGCGACCCTGCCCTCCTGATCGCGGACGAACCGACCACCGGGCTGGACGTGACCATCGAGGCGCAACTGCTCGACCTGCTCGACGACCTCGCGGCCGACGACCTCGCGGTCCAGCTCGTCTCCCACGACCTCGGTGTCGTCGCCGGATTCTGTGATCGCGTGTTGGTGATGTACGCCGGTCAGGCGATCGAGCGCGCGCCCGTCGACGACCTGTTCTACGAACCCAAGCATCCCTACACGGCCGGCCTGTTGAGCGCGATCCCGCGCCTCGGCGACGACCGCGACCGTCTCGCGACCGTGCCGGGAACGACGCCGGATCTCGCGTCGCCGCCGCCGGGGTGTCGCTTCCACCCCCGGTGTCCCTACGCCGAGGCGGCCTGCACGAAGCGCGATCCGCCGCTCGCCGACAGCGGTGATACCGGCGACCACCAGGCCGCCTGTCTCGCCTACGTCGACGACGCCGACTTCGACGGCCCCCTCGATTTCTACGTCGAGGTCGACGGGGAGGAGCGTCCGTGAGCGACCCACTCGTCAGCGCCGAAGGGCTAGTCAAACACTATCCCACTGAGGAGTCCTTCTTCGCCCGTCTGCTCGGCCGGCGGCAGTGGGTCCGCGCCGTCGACGGGATCGACCTCGACATCTACCCCGGCGAGACACTGGCGCTCGTCGGCGAGTCCGGCTGTGGCAAGAGCACTCTCGGGCGAACCCTCCTCCACCTGGAGGAACCGACCGCCGGGACCGTCCGCCACCGGGGCGACGACCTCGGCGCCCTCTCCGCCGCCGAACTGCGGGACCGCCGTCGCGACCTCCAGTACGTCTTCCAGAACCCGACGGCGAGCCTCGATCCGCGCCTCACCGTCGGCGACGCCGTCGGTGAGGCGCTCGCGGTCCACGGCATCACCGACCGCGACCGCCGCGTCGCCGAACTCCTGGAGGCGGTCGGTCTTCGCTCAAGTCACGCCGGCCGCTATCCGCGCGAACTCTCCGGCGGCCAGCGCCAGCGCGTCGGCATCGCCCGCGCCCTCGCCGTCGACCCCGAGTTCGTCGTCTGCGACGAACCCGTCAGCGCCCTCGATGTCTCCGTGCAGGCCGGCATCCTCAACCTGCTCGCCGACCTGCAAGACGAGTTCGACCTCGCCTACCTGTTCATCGCCCACGACCTCTCGGTCGTCCAGCACGTCGCCGACCGGGTGGCGGTGATGTATCTCGGCGAACTCGTCGAGGTCGGTCCCGTCGAGGAGGTGTTCTCGCCACCGTACCACCCGTACACGTGGTCGCTCCTCTCCGCCGTCCCCGAACCCGACCCACAGTGGGAGCGAGACCGGGTCGTCCTCGACGGGACCGTCCCCTCCGCGACCGACCCGCCCGACGGCTGTAAGTTCCACACTCGCTGTCCCATCGTACAGGACGACTGCGACGAGTGGGCGGATCACCCCGATCTCGACCCCGTCGCCGGCGCCGGGAGTGACCACGCCATCGCCTGTCCGTATCACGACCGACTGGAGGAGGGATCGTGACTCGTCCGCCCCGCCGCGCCGAGCGCACCGACGCGCTCGCCCGTGACGACGACCACCCCAGCACGCCGGCCGCTCGCCCGTCGGCGACCCGGTCGCTCGACGCCACGAAGGCGAGTCACGCCCTCCTCCCCCGCTCGATCCGTCGGCGCGCGGTCGTCGTCGACTGCGTCACCGACCACGAGCGCTACGCTCCCGACGACCCCGTGTGTCTCCGGGTGACCGTCCGCAATCGCCTCCCTCTCCCTATTTGCCTGCGGACCACCGCGCCCGTCCCGTGGACCTGGTCGGTCGATGGGGTGGATCGTGCCTCCGAAATCGACGCCGACGCACTTCCCGACGACTCCGGCACCCTCCGCCTCGGCCGGCGCGAGACGCGGACGTTCGAGGCCACGTGGTACCAGCGGGTTCGCGTCGCCGACGACGAGTGGATCGCCGTCGACGCCGGCGAACACACCCTCTCCGCTCGCCTCCTCGTCGACGATTCGCGACTCACCGCGACGACTACCGTCCACATCGAATAGCCCAAGGTCGGCGGGCGTGCAGGACGACCATGCGCCAGTTCGTCGTCGTCGGGCACGACGCCCCGACGACTCCCGATTTCGCGCTCGACGACCTCGCGGGCGCGGCCGGCCGTCTCGACGTGCTCTGTCGGTGTGTCAACTCCGCGTTCTTCCTCTCACACGCCATCCGCGAGGACGTGCGCGCCCATCTCGTCCTCGCCGACTCGTACACCGTCACGTTCGAGGGACGCGACCTCCGTCGCCTCAACCCCGACGAGCGGAGCACGGCGGCGCTGATCCGTAACGCCCTCGAACGCCGCGAGGACGCTATCGGTCACCAGCCGGTCGAATCGAGCCCCGGCGTCTCGATCCGGCGCCGCGGGTTCGAGGCGACGCTCGACGCTCTCGCTCCCGCCGCGACGCTGCTCCACCTCCACGAGGACGGGGCGCCCGTCGTCGACTACGATCCGCCCGACGACCCCGTGTTCGTCCTCTCCGATCACCACGACTTCACAGCCGACGAAACCGCCCTCCTGACCGACCGCGCCGACGCGCGTGTCCGTCTCGGACCGAAGGCGATCCACGCCGATCACGCCATCACTGTCGCACAAAACTACCTCGACACCGACGGCTTCCGGTCGTACTGATCCGGCCGAATCACAACTGTTAAACTCGCCGCTGGCGTTCGTTCGACCGCGGGCCGGTGGGGTAGCTTGGTATCCTTCGGCCTTCGGGTGGCCGTAACCACGATTCAAATTCGTGCCGGCCCACTTTTCCCCACTCTAATTTCGTGAGCGGCGGCCTTCGGGTGGCCGTAACCACGTTCTCGTGAGCGAAGCGAACGAGAGCCAGCGAGACGAGCGAAGCGAGTCTCGCGAGTTTCAAATTCGTGCCGGCCCACTTTTCCCGCATTTCACTCGGTGAGCGACGGCTCTCGGCTGGAGGGTCCCTTTTCGTAGGCGAAGCGCTCCCACCGACCATTTATCGTCCTCACGCCCTACCCCCCGACGTGGACGCTCCGTTCGAGGTTCTGGGGATCGATCCCGACGCTGACGACGCCGAGATCGATCAGGCCTATCGTCGCCGAGTCATGGAGACGCATCCGGATCAGGGTGGGTCGACCCGCGCCTTCCAGCGGGTGAAAGACGCGTACGAGCGGATCGTGGCCATGCGGAACGGCGAGATCGGCGCCGATACCGACGCGGACCGCGACACCGCAACCGACCACCACGGTGCCGGCTCGCGGGTCGAATATCTCAACTACGAGGTGATCGACGACCGCGGCTGGTCGATGGACGGAGACGACCTGTTCGAGCGGGCCGCCGACGCGGATCTCGATCCCCGAGATCACGGCGAGTTTCTGGTCGAACCCGGGGAGACGCTGCTTGAGGCGGCAGAAAATAGGGGATTCGCGTGGCCCTACGCCTGTCGTGGCGGTGCGTGTGCGAACTGTGCCGTCGCCGTCGTCGAAGGCGAGATGACGGTGCCGATCGATCACGTCCTCTCGACGGAGATGACCGAGCGCGGTATCCACCTCTCCTGTATCGGTGCGCCGGCGACGGCCGAGATGCAGGTCGTCTACAACGTCAAACACATGCCGGAACTCGACGAGCTTCGCCTGCCGGCGTACCGATTCGAGCGGACGCAGTCGGTCGACTAGCGCCGCCGCCGGCCGTACAGCGCCGCGGCGAGGACAGCCAGCGCCGCGGCGAGGACGCCGAACCCGGGTCCGTCGTCGACGGTCGTCCCGGGGAACGGCGTCGGGCTGGCAGTGGGTGTGTCGGTGGCGGTGGGTGTCGGCTCGGGCGTGGCGGTCGAGGCGGCAGTTGGCGTGGCGGTGTCGGTGGCGGTCGACCCGGGCGCCGCCGCCGTGCCGGTGGCAGTGGGCGTCGCCGTCGCTACCACGTCACCCCGAACGCGGACGGTCGCGCTCCGGGTTCCAGCCTCGATGTTGCTCCCCGCCACTCGCACCGTATACCGACCCGGCTGTGGATCGTCGAGGGTGAGCCTGGCCGTTCCGGGACTGGACGTGATCCGCGCGGTCGCGAGCACCTCCTCGGACGGCCCGGTGAGCGTGACCTCGAGTCGATCGGCCTGGACGAAGTTGTACCGCGCCGTGACCGAGAGACGCCCGAGGCGTTCGGCGTCGGCGGCCCGTCCGGTGACGTCCTGTTCGCGGGTGTCTCGGAGGATCAGGCTGTACACCTGCGGGCGGACGACCACCACGTCGGCCCGGACATCGCTGTCGTCGGTGGCGTAGTACGCTCCCGGTTGGACGCCGTCGAAGTCGGCCGCTCTCGGATCGACGCTGAACGTCGCCCCGCCGCCGACGGCGGTGAACGTCGTCTCTCCGGTGCCGATGGTGCCCTCGCCGGAGAGCGGCGCCGAGGAGATATCGAGCGTCTCGCTGGCGTACACCCGGACCGGTGGTGCCGTGTCGTCGGGGCCGTCTCGCGGTTCGCTCACGGCGACTACGGGGACCGCGATCGCCACGACGACGGTGAACATGAGTACGACCGCACCGAACCGCTTGCGTCTAAATGTCACTTCACGAACTTTATCCGGGCGAACGGTTAAACCTATCCCGGCGGCCGCCGCTTTGGCCGGTGTCGGTCTCGGGGGGAAGGCTAAATAGGTGGAGCGGAAATCCAGGGGTATGACCTGTCCGCAGTGTGGCGGGGCGCTCGCCACGTACGCTCTGGGCGGTCGGGAGGCGTCCGTCTGTGAGGACTGCGGCTACGTCGGTATTGCGGCCGAACACCGGGGCGACCCCCGGAGTATCGAGTCGTGGGACGATGCCCTCCGTCGGTTCTACCGCGCCCACGGGAGCGAGGGGGCGCCCAGCATCGACCTCCACCCTCCACTCTCTCGACCGTCCTCCGGTTCGACCGGCGAGGACGAATCGTGGGACGACGCGCTCCGCCGGTTCTACGCACGCCGGATGCGTGATTCCGAAGCGGACGATGGCAGCGACGAGAACGTCGACACCGTGGACGAAGACGCCGCCAGCGACACTGCGGACGAAGACGCCGCCAGCGACACTGCGGACGAAGACGCCGCCAGCGACGCCCTAAACACCAGTGACAGCGTGGCCGATGGTGTCGAGGCGGACGCTGGTGGGAGCCACAGTCCCGGCTGAGACTGACAGTCACTGCACATTCGATCCGACGCTGTCTCTCGATCGGATGTACAATCCGTTCTACTCGCCGCGATAACGATCGAAAAGGCGGTCGACGGCGGCCTCCGGCCGTGCGTCGGTTCGGCCTTCATAGGGAGTATCGGAAGTCATCAGAGAGTCTCGCCGTGACGGTCCGGCGAGACTCTCTGGACAGTTACGATAATCCCTATCAGTCCTCCGCGGGTGACTCTTGAGCCTGCCGACTGCCGTCCTCCTGCTCTTCCTGTTCCTCGTCGGAGCGGGCGGCGACGAGCGCACCGCGAGCGACGCTGTAGAGCGGTTCGTCGACGCTCTGGACCTCGCTAATCGAGAACGGAATCGAGGCGTCGCGGAGGTGGTCCTCGAACAGTTTCTCGAAGCCGCGGGGGCTGGAGGTCCCGCCGGTGACGACGACGGGCACGTCGAGGTCCTCCTCCACGTCCTCCTCGTCGACTTCCCGGGCGATGTTCTCGATGACGTAGTCGAGCAGGTTCTCGTAGTAGATGGCCAGCGCACCCTCGACGCCACCCACGTCGGTGCGGAAGTCGAGTTCGAAGTCGTCCTCTTTGATCGAGGTGACCTTGTCGACGGGGGTGCCGGTCGCCTGTGCGGCCTGTTCGTCGATCCAGTCGCCACCGCGGGCGATGGAGAACTTCATGACCGGGACGGCGTAGTACGACAGGCAGACGTTGGTCATGCCCGCGCCGAAGGAGACGCCGAGGCCGGTGAAGTTGTGGTTGGCGAGTTCGGAGTAGATGACCGCCATCCCCTCGTTGATGGGCTCTGTCTCGTAGCCCATGTCGCCGAGCATCGACTCCAGGGTCTTCTCGTGATAGAGGGTGGACAGGTCGGAGTCGATGGGGTCCGCGGGCGAGGAGAAGTACAGTCGCTCGCCGGGGTGGTTCGGCTGCCCCACGACCTGTTCGGTGATGAGCTTGATCATCGGAATCGCCGAGGACTCCTCGGAGGAGAGGATGCCGTGTTGCATCGGGCGGCGCGTCTCCTCGTTGAAGATGTTCGCGAAGTTGAGGGCGTCGTCACCGACGACGTACACCTTGTCGTCCTTCCGGATGTGGAGGACGTCGCTCCGCGAGAGCATCTGCTCTGCCATGTCGGAGTACTCGATTTCGACGAAGGAGTTGCGCTGTTGGACGAAAACCGTCTCCGCGCCCTCCTGCTGTGCCGAGATGAGATTCATCGTGCCGACGTCTAGGCCTTTTGCCATACGCGTGTGATGCCCCGTCGCCATCATAAACGTTCGCCAAAGTGTCCGACCGCTTACCTAGGTCTGACGGGCGTCAGACGGCCGAAATCGAAGGGTGCGGAATCGAGGGACGGGAGCGTTGACTGAACGCCCGCTACGACGAAAAGAGCTTCTTCGCGCGGTCGACGAGACTCCCGTCGCCGTTCTCGGTCGCCACCTCTTCTGCTTCCTGTTGTTTGCGGAGTTCCGTCAGCGCCGCCGTCTGGTCGTCGACCCCCGTTGAGGAGTCGGTCGCCTGTTCCCGGCCCTGCAGTTTCCGCAGGTTCGATAGCGCGTCGTCGACGTTCTGCCCCGACGAGCGGACGGTCGTCGCCTCCGCGTTCTCGAACGCCTCGCGGTCAACCTCCACGTCCGACGGCGTGTTGAGTTCGAGACGCTTGGTGTTCTTGCGGTTGACACCACCCCACGAGAGGTCGGCGTCCGCCATCGCGTCGTCGATGTCGCGGCGCACCTGCTCGTCGGAGACCGTTTCGCTCGCACTCGTCCCGCCCGAATCGCCGGCTTCGCTCCCCGCTGCCCGAACCTCGGCCGCGCGCTCGGCCGGCGTGGCGCGTTCGACCTGGTGGCCCACCAGCGCCGCGCCCGTCGAGCCGACGACGGCGACGAGGCCGACCGCGTAGATGGCAACTCCCTGTGCGCTGTAGTCGGGCGTCCGCGCCACGTTCCAGTTCATGGGGTAGGTGGCGACGAACAGGGCCACGGCGACGAGACACACCGCCAGCCCCCCGAGCGCGGCGTAGGTCATCCTCTGGTCGCCGGGGAGGAGGACGACCATCCCGAGCAAGAGCACCGGCAGGCCGACGCTCGCACACACCATCGCGACTTCACGGATCGCCCACGCCGGTGGGCCGCTCCCAGTCGCCACGGCCGACAACAGGAAGACGACGATTCCGATCGCACCGAGCGCGATGCCGCCGAAAAAGAGCGCGAACCCGAGGTAGACGTCCGTCTCCGTCTCCGGGTCGCCGATGTAACGCCCGTACCACTCGAAGAGTACGTTGTCGGGAGTGCCGTCCAGATCCGTCATTGGGTGAGCTTACAGGCTCATCACACATGACTGTTGGCGCCCCGTCTGACGCGGGTCTGACGCCGTTACGGAGTGCGAGACGCCAATACCGTCCAGCACACACCAACCCAAGTTGCGACGGTATCCGAAGGCTTATGCTCGCAACTCGACGACCGGACACCGATGCCCTCCCGGCTCGGCACTGGTGACATCCTCGTCGTCCTCGGGTGTCTCTGCTTCGTCTCGACGGCCGTCGTGGGTGCGGCGCTCGCGCCGACGGGCGTGACGGGCGCCTCCTCGGCCGGCGACGCGTCGCGGACCCTCGTCGGGGTACAGGGGGTCGGCAGCTACCACGACGACGGCTCCGTTCGCCTCCTCGACGGCGACGAAGAGCAGTGGCGGGAGTCCTCCGCACCCGTCTACTTCGATGTGACGAAACTCGACAACGGCTCCATCCTCGCGGCCTACATGGCCGACGGCTACGAGGACTGCGGCCCCTACCCGTCGGGGTGTCACCGCACCGGCTTCCGGATCATCGACCCCGACGCCGATCCCTCGCCTGCGGCGACCTACGAGTGGTCGTTCCCCGTCCGCAACCGCGTCGCCAGCGAGGTCCACGACGTCGAACCCCTCCCCGGTGGCGGGTTCGTCCTCGCGGACATGGAACACGAGCGGGTGCTGATCGTCGAGAACGGCGAGGTGACGTGGGAGTGGAACGCCGACACGCGCTACGAGGCGCCCGACGACCGGACCAAGACGGACTGGCTCCACATCAACGACGTGGACCGCATCGGGGAGGGTCGCTTCCTCGTCTCCGTGCGCAACGCCAACCAGTTGCTCGTCCTCGAACGCGGTGAGGGCGTCGTCGAGGTGATCAACGCCGACCGCGACGACGCGCGCGACGACGATGGCCTCGTCGGCGACCCCTCGGTCCTCTACCACCAGCACAACCCGCAGTGGCTCGGTGACGGCGCCGTCCTCGTCGCCGACAGCGAGAACCATCGCGTGGTCGAACTCCACCGGACGGAGGAAGGCGTCTGGGAACCCGTCTGGGTGCTCCGCGGCGCCGCCGGCCAGAAATTCGACTGGCCGCGCGATGCCGACCGCCTCCCCAACGGCAACACGCTGATCACCGACACGCGCAACGCCCGTCTCGTCGAGATCAATTCCACGGGAACCGTCGTCTGGGAACACCAGTTCGACTACCGCGCCCTGCCGTACGAGGCCGACCGTCTGCCGGCCGGCGAACCCGTGGGTGCGCCGACCTACGGCAATGCGGACTCGGACGGCGTCGCAGTGGGTAGCCGCGTGCCGGTGCTCACGCCCCTCCTCCGTCTCGTCAGCGCCGGCATCCGCCTCCCGCTCTGGGTCGGCGAGATCCACCTCTTCCTGACGCTCGTCTCGATCGGACTCGTCGGCGCCGGCGTGGTCGTTCGGTGGCGGGACTAGACTTTTTCAGCAGCCGTCGCCCACGGTCGATATGGACGACGCGGATGCGGACGACCTCCAGTGGGCGACGACCGATTCGGCCATCGACTACACCTGCCCCGGCTTCGACGTGCGACGGGACGAGGTGACCCTCCCCGACGGCACCGACACCGACTACCACTACGTCGACGAACCCGCGGCCGTCGTCGTGCTCCCCTTCACCCCCGACGGCGACGTGGTCGTCATCGAGGAGTGGCGGCAGGCGGTCGGTCGGGTGAACCGCGGCCTGCCCGCCGGGTCGGTCGAGGGCGTCGACGGTGACCTCGCGGCGGCCGCGCGCCGCGAACTCCGCGAGGAGACGGGCTACGAAGCGGGCACCGTCACCCACCTGTTCTCGGCGGAGCCGACCAACGGCATCGCCAACTCCGTCCACCACGCGTTCGTCGCGCGGAACTGCACCCCGACCGGAGAGCGAAACCTCGATTTCAACGAGAGCATCCGCGTCGAGACGGCCGACTACGATGCGTTGCTGGCGGCCGCGATCGGCAGCGAGGGACGCGGTCCCTCGGGCAGTCGGCCACAGGCCGACGACAGCGCGGAGCCACGCTCCGCGGGCAATCGGACGCAGCCCGATGACGGCAATCTGCGCGACGGGCGGGCGATGCACGTCCTGGCGCAGTACGAACTGCGTCGCGGCGTCGGCGCGGAGCCGTAGGCGGCGCTACCGCTCGATAGCGTGAAAAATAACGAAATCGTGGGCTGATCGCCGGATTAGTCGTCGGCCGGAGCCTGACCGCCGGAGCCGGAGACGCCCGTGCCCGGACCCACGTCGATGTCGAGGTCGTCGAGCGTCTCGTCGGTGACGACGCCGTCGACCCAGCCACGGTGGCTGTAGTACTCCTCTTTCATCGAGGTGAGGTCGCAGAGCTCGCCCTCGGAGCCACCCTGACCGGGGATGGCATTCTCGTCGCCTTCGACGAACCGACCCGGGAGCGAGTCGTCCGCGCCGTCGAAGCCGGCGAGGTTGTTGAAGTAGCGCTCGAGGTTGTACACGCGCTCGCCGGCCGTCATGAGCTCCTCCTCGGAGAGGTCACGGCCGGTCATGCCGTTGTACTGCTTGATGTACTCCTCGATGCCCTCTGCGAACGCGTTGAACTTGCAGATGTCGAACGAGTCCGAGATGGCGTGAAGGTCCTGGAAGGTGGCACAGAGTTCGCCTTTGCCTTCCTCCTCGTAGGGGTCGACCTTCTCCGGGATGCCGAGGATCTCGGCGGCCGGCGTGTACCCGCGCAGGTGGCAGGCGCCACGGTTCGAGGTGGCGTAGCCGATGCCCATGCCCTTCATGCAGCGCGGGTCGTAGGCGGCGATGGTCTGGCCCTTGACGTCGAGGCGGTTCCCGTGGGCGTCCATCTTCTCGGCCACACCCTTGGCGCCCTCGGCGAGCAGGTCGCCAAGGTCGCTGGAGCGGTGAGCCGTCTCCTCGATGAGGTCGATCATGTGCTCCTCGTCGCCCCAGTCGATCTGGTCGTCGAGGTCGTCGAGTTTGCCCTCCTCGGTCATCTCCATCGCCATGGCGAAGAGGTTCCCCATGTCGATGGTGTCGACGCCCATGTCGTTACAGCGGTCGATCATGACCGCGATGGCGTCGCGGTCGTCGTTGGCCGAGTTGGTGCCGAGGGCCCACGCCGACTCGTACTCGTAGGACTCCATCTGGACGTTCATGTCCTGGCCCTTGTGCTTGTAGTTGACCTCGACTTCCTTCTTACAGGCGACGGGGCAGGAGTGACAGGTGGGCTCGTCGACGAGGATGTTCTCGCGGACGTTCTCGCCGCTGATCCGCTCGGCCTCGATGTCGCTTCCCTCCGCGTCGTTCATCGCGAAGCCGGAGGTGTACTGGCCGTTCTTCGTCGGATGGCCGTCCATCTCCTCCGTGATGTTCATCAGCACGTTCGTGCCGTACATCGAGAGTGCGCCCTCGTTGGGCGCGGTCACGTCGGACTCCTGGATGACCTGCATCGCCTGCCGGGCACCCTCGCCGAACGTGTCCGAATCCGCGGGCTTGGGCATGTCCGTCCCCGCTTTCACGACGACGGCTTTCAGACCCTTGTTGCCCATCACACAGCCGGTGCCACCGCGGCCCGAGGCGCGGTCGTCCTCGTTGACGATACAGGCGTGACGAACCTCGTTCTCGCCACCGGGACCGATGGCCATACAGGAGAGGTTCTTGCCGTAGGAGCCCTCGACCTCTTCTTCGAGGGTTTCGCGGGTCTCGTGGACGCCTTTCCCCCACACGTGAGAGGCGTCACGGAGTTCGATTTCGCCGTCTTCGACGACTGCGTAGACCGGATCGTCGCTCTGGCCCTCGAAGATCAGGCCGTCGAAGCCGGACCACTTGAGTCGGGCGCCCGACCAGCCACCGTGGTGGGAGTCGGTTACGGTCCCCGTGAGCGGGGACTTGGTGCAGACCGCGATCCGACCGCTCATGACGGCCTGCGATCCGGTGAGCGGACCGTTCATGAACACGAGCCGGTTGTCCGGGCCGAGCGGGTCGACATCCGGCCCGGCGTCGAAGACGTACTTCACGCCCAGGCCGCGTCCGCCGATGTATTTTTTCGCGTCCTCGTCGTCGACGCCCTGATAGGAAACGTCGCCCGAGCCGAGGTCCACGTGCGCTACGTGATCTCTGAATCCGCCTAAGTCTGTCATGGTAACGTACGTTAGTTTATTACGTCTCCATGGGGTTAGTCGTTGCTTCGGAGATGTAATTGGTTGTAGTTACGTGGCGGGATGAAGGGAGCGCGGTGTGCGGAAAATCTGTCACGACTCCCGTGATACTTGTGCACAAATTCACCCGCTCGCCCCGGCCCCGAAGCCGCTTTACGCGTCGGTCGGCTACCCCCGCCAATGAGCGAGCCGAGCCCCGAGGTGTACGAGCAGGGGAAGGGCATGGACGCCCACAATCAGGTGATGCGGGAGATCCGCTCCCGCAAGGAGAAACACTACGACCCCCACGAGCCCACGCGGGTGTGGCTCGACGAGGATCGAACTCCCGACGGCGTCTCCCAGTCACTCACGATCATCCTCAACACCGGCGGCTGCCGCTGGGCACGAGCCGGCGGCTGTACCATGTGTGGTTACGTCGCCGAGTCCGTCGAGGGCGGATCGGTCTCTCACGACGCCCTCATGGATCAGATCGACGCCTGTCTCGACCACGAGCGCGAGAACGCCGGCGAGCCGTCCGGCCTGATCAAAATCTACACCTCCGGCTCCTTCCTCGACGAACGCGAAGTCGGTGCCGAGACCCGCGCCGCCATCGCGGAGACCTTCGCCGACCGTGATCGAATCGTCGTCGAGTCCCTCCCCGATTTCGTCGACCGCGAGAAACTCGCTGACTTCACCGAGCACGGCCTCGCGACCGACGTGGCGGTGGGGCTGGAGACGGCGACCGACCGCGTCCGCCACGACTGCGTAAACAAGTACTTCGACTTCGAGGACTTCGTCGCCGCGACGGCGGAGGCCGACGCTGCCGGCGCGGGCGTCAAGGCGTATCTCCTGATGAAGCCACCCTTCCTCACCGAGGCCGAAGCGGTCGAGGACATGGTCGACTCCGTGCGCCGGTGTGCGGAGTACTGTCACACCGTCTCGATGAACCCCTGCAACGTCCAGCGGTACACGATGGTCGACGAACTGTACTTCCAGGGCGGCTACCGGCCGCCGTGGCTCTGGTCGGTCGCCGACGTTCTCGAGCGCACGGCCGACGCGGAGGCCATCGTCGTCTCGGATCCCGTGGGCGGTGGGAGCGACCGTGGCCCGCACAACTGCGGCGACTGTGACGACCGGGTCGAACGGGCGATCAAGGACTTCAGCCTCCGGCAGGACCCGTCGGTGTTCGAACAGGTATCGTGTGACTGCGAGGCGACGTGGGAGACGGTCCTCACGGAGGAAACGGGGTACGCGATGCCGATGGCGCGATAGGCGGGCCGCCGTACCCGTTCGTGTGGGTCGAAGACAGCCCGACGAACTGCCGGGACGACCCGATGCCCCAAGACCTTTCGTCCGTGACTCGCAGTAGCGTGTATGTCACGAGTCGTATCGCTCCCGGTCGCGGATCGAGTCGCGCCGCCACAATCGGGTGAGTCCGGTGGGCGACGCTGACGACGCCGGCCTGCGTCGTCGGTCGCTCCTCGGTGCCCTCGCCGGGACGGGTACGGCGGCGCTGGCCGGCTGTCCCGCGGGCGGTGGCGACGCCACGCCGACGCCGGCGGGGACCGACGCCCCGCCCACGGAGACGCCCACTGACGAGGAGGCCCGCCGCCTCGCCGAACGGTTCGCCCCGACGCTCGCGTTCGACGCCGCCGAACAGTGGTTCCCGACCGATCCGCGCCCCTACACCCGCGAGGAGGGCGGTGAGACGGTCGTCGACGGGTTCGACGCCTTCGACGGCTACACCGCCGCGTACGCGGAATCGGGCGATCCGCCGGCGCCGACCGTCTTCTACAACGCCGTCGAGTACGCGAACTCGCCGCTCGTGGTCGTTCAGTTCTGGTACTACTCGGCGTTCGACCAGTTCGCCACCAACTTCCACTGGCACGACTGGGAGGTGTTACACGTCTTCGTCGACACCGACTCCGGTGAGCCGCAGCTGTTCGTCGCGAGCTCCCACTCCTCGCGCGTGCCGAACAACGAGTTCCTCGATCCCGATCCGGAGCGTGTGCCGCGTATCCTCTCCGAACTCGGCTCACACTCCAGCGCGCTGTCGCTGAACGACCGCCGGAACAGCTTCCAGCGACTGCCGCTCCAGGATCTCCCCGCCGACATCACGAACCGGGCGGTCGGCGTCCTCGAAACACTGGCGGAACTGCCCGCTGCCTACGGCCTGCCGCGCGACGAGGGGCTTCGCCTGCCCTACGTCGTCCCCGAACTCGACGGAGCACCGATCTACGAGCACGAGCGACTGCCGTCGGTCGACCGCGAGACGCTCGTCCCCGAGGCGTTGACTATCCGGTCGTTCGACGCGCTGTCGTCGCCGCCGTCGGACCTCCCGACACGGGAGACGGGCGTCGTCTTCGGCCATGACGGACGGGCCGACGCGGATGTCGACGTCACGTACGACCTCGTGCCGACGAGTGAACTCGAACACATCGCGGCCTTCACCGGTCCGCAACTGAGCTTCGAGTTCGCCGTCCCGAAGTTCGCCGAAAACGCCGTCGCGAGCCACATCTCGACGGCCGGAACGCCGTGGAAGCAGGATCGGTACGCCGATCCGGCCGCCGACATCACCGAACCCGCCCACCGGGCGGCGCTGGCCGACCGGTACGACGCCGTCTCGCCACCCGGGCCGATCAACGACGTGATCGCGACGGTCAGCGAGGTGGTTCAGTCACCCGACGCTCCGGACGGCGCGGGCGTGACGACGGCGGAGACGACCGTCGAGGCCATCGCGCTCCTCCGGAGCGACCCCACCGCCGCGCCGACGTTTCGCGGTGTGTCGATGTTCCGTGGGGTCGAATCCGGGTCGCACCGCCTGACGATCAACGCTCCCGGACTCGCCCCGCACGACGAACCCGTCGAGGTCGGCGGCGGTACCGACGCCGACGTCACGGCGAGTGCGACGCCTCGACCGACCGCGACTGGAGCCGACGGCGTCACACGCACGGCCAGTCTCGCCGGAGTCGAGGGCGACGTTCCCCTCGTCCCCGCTACGGACGCGACCAAACTCGAAGTGAACGCGGACGGGACCGACGCGGAGTTGACGGACCTCGTCGTCGACGACGACTTCGGCGGCCGCCTGTACGAGGCGACCCTCGACGGTCCCGATGCCGTCTACGTCCACCGCGCCGGCGCGTACACGACGGAGGTCAGGGACACCGACGGCGCCGTCGGTGCTTTCCGAGTCAACCCGGCCGAGGCCGCGTCGGTGCGGATCGATCGGCCGCGAACCGGTAAGGCCTCGCTCGCGTCGTTCGTGGCGTCGATTACGAGTGAGACGGCGGACCGCCTCGCGGCGCTGGGAAGCGGTGACGACGGTGGCAACGACTCGGCCGAGGGGACCACCCTCGACCTCGGTGCTGCGGGCAAGACGAACACACTCGGCGGCCTGCTCCGCGCGATGGAGGCCGTCAGCGGCGCCGCAGAGCGGGCAGCTGGCCGGGCCGACCAGGGTGATCGACAGGGTACCGATCGGGCGCTTCGCGCCCTCGCCTCGAACCTCCAACGCGTCGTCGAGCGGTTCGACGGCCTCCGCGACACGCTCCCGGAGCCCGAGGCCGCCGCGGCCGACCGCCGGTTCCGGCAGGCCCAGCGCCGAACCAATCAGGCGATCGCGTCGGAGAAGCTCTGAGCGGGGCGTCGATCTTCGGTCCGGTTCCGATAGCGCCCGGCAGGGTGTCTCTGCGGTTCGCTACGGTGTCGTTACGGCCTTGGTAACCGTCGCGGCCGGCGGTGTCAGGCCTCGGCCAGTGCCGCCTCGAACCCGCGGAGCACGCCCGCACCGTCGGTTCCGTCGAGATCCGGCAGCGTCGCCCGCTCGGGGTGGGGCATCATCACCGCGACGGTGTCGCGGTCCCCGAGGACGCCGGCCACGTTCCCGCGCGATCCGTTGGGGTTCGCCGCCTCCGTCACTGCACCGTCGGCGTCGCAGTAGCGCAGCAGAATCCGGTCCTCGTCGACGAGGCGGTCGTACGTCTCGTCGCTCGCCTCGAATCGCCCCTCGCCGTGAGCGATGGGGAGGGAGAGCACGTCGCCCTCGTCGTACGCTCGCGTCCACGGCGTGTCGGCGTTTTCCACGCGGACGTGGACGCGTTCGCACTGGAAGCGCGCGCTCTGGTTGATGGTGAACGCGCCGGGGGTAAGGCCGGCCTCACAGCCGATCTGCGCGCCGTTGCAGACGCCGAGGACGGGGGTCCCCTCGTTCGCCGCCTCGCGAACCGACTCGATGATCGGCGTGCGCGCCGCCATCACGCCAGCCCGGAGGTAGTCGCCGTAGGAGAACCCACCGGGGAGCATCACGCCCGTCGCGTCGGCGGGGAGGCCGTCCTCGTACCAGACGCGCTCCGCGTCGATACCGAGGTGGTCGAGTGCGCGCACCGAGTCGCGGTCGCAGTTGCTCCCGCCGAACTGGATCACCGCGACCGTCATCGCTCCGTGACCTCGACCTCGTAGTCGTGGATGGTCGGATTCGCGAGCAATCGCTCGGCCATCTGGTCGGCGCGGTCGGCCGCCTCCTCGGCCGACGCCGCGTCGAGATCGATCTCGAACCGGTCGGCCGACCGGAGATCGTCGAGTTCGAACCCGAGGCGTTCGAGCGCGCGCTGGGTCGTCTCCGCCTCGGGATCGAGGACGCCCCGCTTGAGCCGCACCGTGACCGTCGCGGTGTATGCCGTCATCGCTCGACCGTCGGTGGCCGGGCGCAAAAGCCGTTTTGGAGTCGTCGCCGGAGTGCTACAGATTGCGAACGGCGTCGACGGCCGCGTCGATACCCGGCGCGTCGAACCACGCCTCACCCGTGTAGGCGTTCGCTCCGGCGGCGTACATGTCCGCCACGGCCTCGATCACGTCCTCCGGGAGCGGCTTCGGGTCGACCGCACAGAGCGGTCGCCAGTCGGCCACGCCCCGCCGGTCCGCCTCGGCTTTCGCCTCGCTCACCGCCTCGACCCACTCGGGGTGGGTGCGCTTGTAGTACTGGCGCACCACCTCCTTCGACACCTCTTGCCCTTGGTAGCCGAAGCGGTTCTCGTCGAACGTCCCGACCACGTCGGCCACGCTGATCTCGCCGTCGACGTAGCAACATTCGATCTTGCCGTCCTCGTGGACGAACCCCGTCTCCGCGGCACGCTCGGTGACGACGCGGTTCACCTCGCGTGCCAGCTCGTCGAGCGCGTCGATGTCGGGGGCGCCGGCGATTCGGTCCGCCTCCGCGCGACTCAAATACCGGTCCTGCTCCTCGTATTTCGTCGAGAACTCCACGACCGGCTCCGGCAGGTCGACGGGCTCGTCGGGCCACGCATCCACGTCGAGGCCGTAGTCACTCGGCGCCCCCCGCTTGCGGAGGCTCGACCCGACCGGCACCGTGTTGCGGAAGACGACTTCGAGCGGAATCAGGTAGTTCGATCCGACCGCCTCGTGATAGGCGTCGTAGTCGTACGCCCCGTCGACGAAGGGCAGGTCGGGCACCTGCACGAGTTCGATGGCGAGTTCGCGCGGCGCCGCTTCGGCCTCGTCGAGGGGCACCGCGTCCGGCCCCACGCCGCGGTAGTGGGTGGCCACCCCCTCGCGTTCGAGCCGCTCGAAGTTGAACGCACCCATCGTACAGAGGCTCCGGCCCTTCTCGGGGATCCGGTCGGGCATTCCGCCCCAGTCGAACACGGAGTAGTCGTCGGTGAAGTCGAAACGCCCGCGCCCCGTCGCCGTCGCCGTGGGTTCGCGCTCGACGCGGAACTCCTTGACACTGGTCATGGTGAGCAACGCGGCGGCCGCCGGCAAAAGCGATTCGACCCCGGCCGCGCCATCGGGCAAACCGGCCACGGTAACTCCTATCACCCCAGCACCCCTCGAAGCCACCGTGACCGACGCCTCGCGCGGATCGTCGGCCGACGGCGACGGCAGTGGTGACGAGCCGACTGTCGTCACTGTCGACTTGGACCCCACGCCCGCCCACGACCCCACCACGGCTGTCGACCTCCGCCGGCTCCGTGACCTGAGCCACCTGCTCGACGACTCGATCCGAGTCCCCGGCACGACGTTCCGAATCGGCCTCGAGCCGGTGATCGGTCTCCTGCCCGTCGTCGGCGACGCCGTCGGACTGGCCATCTCGGCGTACGTCTTCGCCGTCGCCGCCCGTTCGGGCGTCCCGCGGGCCACGCTGGGACGGGTCGCGTTCATCCTCTGGATCGACGCCATCGGCGGTGCCGTCCCGCTCGTCGGCGACCTCTTCGACGCCTACTGGAAGGCGAACCTGCGGGTAGCCGACCTGCTCGACGCCCGTCTCGACGATCCGGCGAGCGCCGCCGCCGACTGGCGGTATCTCCGGCGGCTGGTCGCCGTCGCCGTCGTCTGCACCCTCGTCGTGGTCGCCCTCCTCGCTGCCCTCGTGCGGTGGCTCCTCGGATACCTCGGCGCGGTGTAGATGGCAAGACAGTTACGCGCCGCGACCTCTCGTCCACTATGAGCCTCCTCGACGACGCACGCCGACTCGCGGCGACCGGGCCGGTGTGTGACGCGTGCCTGGGGCGCGTCTTCGCCGACCGGAGTTTCGGGCTGACCAACGCCGAGCGCGGTCGCTCGCTCCGCGTCGCCGCTGCTCTCGACGACGACGAGCCGTTCGACCCCGTCGACACCGCGGACTGCTGGGTCTGTGAGGGCCGGTGTACCGAGTTCGACGACTGGGCCGAACGCGCCGCCGAGTCGGTCGACTCCGTCGAGTTCGACACTTACCAGGTCGGCACCCGGACGCCCCCGCTGATCGAGGAGAACGAACGCTTGCTCCGCGAGGAGATCGACGCCGACGCCGACGCCGGTGAGCCGTTCAAGATGGAGTTCAACCGCGAGGTCGGCAAGCGAATCGGCCGCCTGACCGACACGGATGTCGACTTCGAGCGCCCGGACGTGCAGTTCGTCCTCGACCTGGACGACGACCGCGTCGAGACGGAGATCAACTCCGCGTTCGTCTACGGCCGCTACCGCAAACTCGAACGTGACATCCCCCAGACGGAGTGGCCCTGCCGAGAGTGTGACGGAAGCGGACGACAGGGGAGCCAGCCCTGCGACCACTGCGGCGGGTCGGGCTATCTCTACGACCGGAGCGTCGAGGGGCTGACCGCCCCCGTCGTCGAGGACGTGATGGACGGCGTCGACGCCGTCTTCCACGGCGCCGGCCGCGAGGACGTCGACGCCCGGATGCTCGGCACCGGCCGCCCGTTCGTCGTCGAGGTGAAAGAGCCTCGGCGCCGCGATATCGACACCGACCGCCTGCAGGAGGACATCAACGCCTTCGCCGACGGCGCCGTCGAAGTCGAGGGGCTCCGCCGCGCCACCTACGAGATGGTCGAGCGTGTCAAGCGACTCGACGCGAGCAAGACCTACCGCGCCGCCGTCACGTTCGACGACCCGGTCGACGCCGACGCGTTCGCGGCCGCCCTCGACGAACTCGACGGGGCGACGGTCGAGCAGTACACGCCCCAGCGGGTCGACCATCGGCGGGCGAACCTGACCCGGACGCGTGAGGTGTACGCCACGTCGGGCGAACTCGACGACGCCACCCACGCCACCGTCGAGATTCACGGCGCGGGCGGCCTCTACGTGAAAGAGCTCGTCTCCGGCGACGACGGTCGGACGGAGCCGAGCCTCGCCGGCCTGCTCGGTGTCGGTGCACGCGTTGCCGCCCTCGACGTGCTGGCCGTCGAGGGCGAAGACGAGCCGTTCGAGGACGACGCGTACTTCGTCTGACGCCCGTCAACTGGAGTCCGCCCGGGCGCGGAGTACATACGGCTCGGGTGTGTATACGCGTCCATGCCCGACGATCACGCGCTCGCGACGCTCGCGGGCGGCTGTTTCTGGTGTCTGGAAGCGCCGTTCGAGGAGCTCGCGGGCGTCCACGCAGTGACCTCCGGCTACGCCGGCGGCGACGTGCCCGACCCCACCTACGAGGCAGTGTGTTCGGGATCGACTGGCCACGCCGAAGTCGTCCAGATCGAGTACGACCCCGACCGCATCGCCTACGCCGACCTGCTCGAAATCTTTTTCGCGCTTCACAACCCGACGACGAAGGACCGACAGGGTCCGGACGTGGGGTCACAGTATCGCTCGGCCATCTTCACCCATGGCGACGCGCAACGCGAGACGGCCGAGGCCGTCATCGATCGTCTCGCCGACGCGTACGACGATCCGATCGTGACCGAAGTCGAGCCGCTGGAGACGTTCTATCCCGCCGAGGACTACCACCAGGACTACTACGCCAACAACCCCGAGCGGGCGTACTGTCAGATGCAGATCCGGCCGAAGATGCGGAAGGTGCGCGAGCGGTTCGCGGAGCGGGTGGCCGACGACTGATACGGACCGTCGTACGTCTATCGGTGGTTCGCCAAGATGGGTCGGCGAACCACCGGGACACACTCATACCGATCCGCACGATCGCGTCTCCGCCCTCGTGGTGACGACGCCACGACGTACCCTCCACTCCTGCGGCGAACGTTTTTCACGGTAGCCGACGACTGGAACACGGAGTGGCATGATAATGAGTACCGAACGAGTGACGCACGCAACGATTGGGGTCCGATGACCGATGGAGTTCGACGGAACGTTCACCATCGAGGACGTATCGGCCGAGGAGGTCTGGCTCTCCCTCTCCGATCCGCACATGATAAAGCAATCACTGCCCGGCTGTCAGTTCCTGACCCGGGTCGAGGATCCGGATGGGGTTGATTTCGAGGCGCTGCGCGAGGCGGACGCGGACGATGATCCGCCACTCTTGCCCGACGCGGACCCCGACGTGGTGAAAGCGCGGGGCTTCGAAACGGGGCAGCACTACGCGGCGCTGGTGGAGATTAGCGTCGGCTCGGTCAGCCCGAGCTTCCGGACGACCGTTACTATCGACGAGTGGGACTTTCCCGCGGGCAGTGCCTCGGGCGAGGGCGAAGCTAGCGGCAGTTCCTTCGAGATGAACTCCCGGATGTCTATCACGGAACACGACGACGGGGTCGACATCGAGTGGGGCGCAGAGGCGGACGTCTTCGGTCGAATCGCCAAGATGGGTCAACGGGTCATCAATCCAGTCGCGAACCGCGTCGTCAACCGCTTTTTCGGCAACATGGAGGAACAGCTCACGGCGGTTGCGGACGAGGACTCCGACGGACTCCGTGACCGTATCCGGGGGATGTTCTGACCGACTCCATCCCTCGACAACTCCGTTCGGCTGCCGAATCGTGGTGATCCATACCATGAATTTATCCCGACTGCACGCCTGCACTCTCCTGTGAGCGAGAACCCCTTCGCCGACACGACAGAGCCGGAGCTCCGGGCGGCGTTCGACACGACGGACTACGTCGCTGGGGACGACATCGTAACCACGGTACTTCTGGCACTTCGACTCGGCCGACCGCTCCTGATCGAGGGCGAGCCCGGTGCGGGCAAGACGGAACTGGCGAAGGCACTGGCCGACGGCTTCGACACCGAACTCGTTCGTCTCCAGTGTTACGAGGGGCTGACCGCCGAGAACGCACTCTACGAGTGGAACTACACGAAGCAGTTGCTCGCCGTCCAGGCCGACGACCACGGTGTTTCGGGTGACGACTCCGTGTTTACCGAGGAGTACCTCCTCGAGCGGCCACTGGTGCGAGCGTTGTCGGGCGATCACGACCGACCGCCGGTGTTGCTCATCGACGAAATCGACCGAGCCGACGAGGAGTTCGAGGCGCTCTTGCTCGAGGTGCTGTCGGACTTTCAGGTGTCGATACCCGAACTCGGAACCGTCAGCACCGACCGACCCCCGGTCGTGGTCATCACGTCCAACCGAACCCGTGGACTGAGTGACGCCCTGAAACGTCGGTGTCTGTATCTGCACGTCGAGCCGCCGTCGTTCGAGAAGGAACGAACCATCGTCGAGCGGAAAGTCCCCGAACTGGATGGGGCTGTCGCCGCGGAACTCTGCGGGGTGACCCAACGGCTCCGCGAGGAGCCCTTCCGGAAGCATCCGGGCGTCGCGGAGACGCTCGACTGGGCGCGTGCGGTGGCCGAACTCCGGGCCGCGGACGACGACGACTCGCTGACGCCGGCGGAAATCGAACACACACTCGGCTGCCTGCTCAAGGAAGTCGAGGATATCGAACGGGTCGACGACACACTGCTGGAGGCGCTCGTCGACTCCGCTCGCTCGGCCCGTGTCGAGGCGGGGACGGGGTGAGACGAATGCCTGACCGAGACGGTACCCGTGTCCCGGATGTCGCCGGCGTTCGCGACGACGTGCGCTCGGAGCTGATCACCTTCGTCAGATCGCTTCGACACGCCGGTGTGGACGTCCCGGCGAACGCGGCGATCGTCGCGACTCGGGCACTCGTGGAAGTGGGATTCGGCGACGAGACGCGTGCACGGGCGGCGCTCAGAGCGGCGCTCGTGGGGCGGCCGGAGGATATCGACCGATTCGACCCGGCGTTTGCGGAGTTCTGGAATCGGCTGACTGCGCACCTGTCGCTCGCCGGGACCGCCGAGTCGGAACACGGAGCGGACGACGGCGACCCGCCGAGTGGCCACCTCGCGTCCGTCGGCGACCAAGAGCTTCCCGAACTGGACGGCGACGGCCCGGAGCGGGACGACGCCACGCTCGACTCGACACACGACCGGACGGGGAGTCTCGGCATCGCCGGCGACGACGAGACCACCGAGGACGAAACGGTGGTGACGGCGACGTACAGTCCCTCCGGACGGCCGAAACGGGTGTCCGTCACTCTCTCGCCAGCCGCCGGAGACGAGGAGTTGTTGCGCGCAGTCGACCGGCTCTCGCGGGCCGTCGCGACCGAACGAGGGCGACGGTGGCGACCCACCGCCGCCGGAGAGCGAGCGGACGTGAGGCGCTCGCTGCGACGGAGCATCTCGACCGGCGGTGCCATCCTCTCCGTGCCCAAACAGCGTCGGACGCGAACAGCGAGCAGAGTGCTCGTCCTCGCGGACGTGAGCCGGTCCGTGCTCGATGTCGTCGACCGGTCCTTCCTCTTGCGGTGGCTCCGGGCACTCCGGGCACGGGCACGCAACTGTCGCGTGTTCCTCTTCGACACCGACATCAGGGAGGTGACGGCCGCGCTCGATTCGGGGTCGACGCGCGCCGCCGTCGACGCGCTCCGGGACGCCGAGACGGCGTGGGGCGGCGGCACCCGGATCGGTCACGCCGTCACGACGATTCGGGACGAGTACACCGACGCCGTCGACAGGCGGACGACAGTTCTTCTCATGAGCGACGGCCTAGAGATGGGGGACGTGTCGGAACTCGAATCCGGAATGGTCTGGCTCTCGCGTCAGGCCGCGACGGTGCTGTGGCTGAATCCGCTCGCCGCCGCCCCGGACTACGAACCGTCCGCCGCCGGCATCGCCGCCGCGCTGCCATCCGTCGACGGCCTGTTCGCATTCACCGGGCCGGACGACATCACGGAGATGGCCCGTCAGCTCACCCGATACGGCCGTGGAGGCGCAATCGGCTACGAACACGACCCCCGACGCGGGAGTCGAACACAACCATGATACAACACACACCGAGGGGGCGACCCGCATGACTGCAGGCGACTGGAGCGTACCGGAGACGGAAGTACTGGACGCCGTCGGCGACGCCATCGACGACCAGCACGCGGTGTTGGCAACGGTCGTCGACGTCGTCGGCAACGCCTACCGGCGCCCGGGGGCGAAGATGGTCGTCGCCGACGAGGGTGACGGCATCGGCTCCATCACCGCCGGCTGCCTCGAAGACGAGGTGCTCGCGATCGCCGAGGATGTCGTCGCGGAGGGACGCCCACGCGTCGAACGGTTCGACCTCACCGGCGACGACGACGTGTGGGGACTCGGCGTCGGCTGTAACGGCGTCATCGACATCTTGCTCGAACCGCTCGACGACAGCTACCGCCCCGTCGTCGACGCCTACGAGCGTGGCGAGGACATCGTCGTCCTGACCGTGACCGAATCCGACGCCTCGGACGCTCGGCGCGGCGACCGGGCGTACGCCACGCGGACGGACGGCACGCTGTCGTTCGACGCGTCGGGCTGGCCGGACTGGCTGCTCGACGCGCTCGACGACCCGGCCACGAAACTGCTCGCGGCCGAAACGTCGGACACCCTCACGTTCGAGCACGACGGCGACCGAGTCGAGGTGTTCGTCGACGCCGTGACGGCGCCGCCGGAGCTGGTGATTTTCGGTTCCGGTCACGATGTCGCCCCCGTCGCGGACCTCGGCTCGCGTGTCGACTTCCGCGTGACGGTGGCGAGTTTCCGTGGTGCAGCCGCCACCAGCGACCGCTTCCCGGACGCCGACAGGGTCGTCTCGACCTCACCGGCCACCATCCGGGAGACGATCGACTTCGACGAGAACACGTACGCGGTCGTGATGACACACAACTTCGTCGACGACCACATCGCTCTCGAGGAGCTACTCGACACTCCCGTCCCGTATATCGGCCTACTCGGCCCTCGCGAGCGATTCGAGGAGATCCGCGACGAACTCAGGGACGGCGGAGTGGAACTGAGCGAGGCGGACCTGGAGCGTATATTCACGCCCGCAGGACTCGATCTTGGTGGCGGGACGCCGTTTCACATCGCCCAGTCGGTCGTCGCCGAGGTCACGGCGATCCGATTCGGTCGCGAGCCGGCTCATCTCACGGAGCGCGAAGGGCACATCCACGAACGCCCGTCGCTGGAGTGAGGGCGCCGTCGACTGCGCGTGGCGCCCTGCCGGCGACACGTTCGCAGGGCTCGGTCGATCCCGTGCCTACGGGGCGGTTCCACTGCGGTCGGCGACTCCGGTGACGGCCTGTTTCGTGTACACTTCGAGGAGCGTCGAGCGATACTCCGCCGACGCCTGATTGTCGTCCATCAGTTCGAACGTCTCGATTTCGTCGGTCGCGTGGCTCGCCGCGGCCGAGATATCGTCCTCGTCGAGGGCCGTCCCCACGAGTTCCTCCTCGACGACGGGGAGTCGCATAGCGTGGTCGACCGCGCCGGTCGCGGCGATCCGCGCGGATTCGACGACGCCGTCCTCGAACCCCACGACTGCGGCCACCCCGACCATCGCGTAGCCCGAGGACGGGCTGGGCTTTTTGACGTACGTGCCAACCTCGTGTGTCGGCACCTCGACGGCCGTGAGGAGTTCGCCCTCGTCGAGGGCGGTTCCGTACAGGCCGGTGAAGAAGTCGTCTGCGGCGATGGTTCGGTGGCCGTCCCGGCCCTCCGCGTGCAGGGTCACGTCCGCGGCGAGTGCCGCCGCCGGCAGGTCGGACGCCGGATCGGCGTGGGCGAGATTGCCGCCCACGGTGCCGCGATTGCGCACCTGCACGTCACCGATGGCCTCGGCGGCCTGGGTGACGGCCGGAATCGCGTCGTGGAGCGTGTCGTCGTTGGCGACCGTGTTGTAGCTGGTGAGTGCCCCGATTTCCACGACTTCGTCGCCTCGGTCCACGCCGTGCAGGTCGTCGATTCCCCCGATGTCGATCACGACATCCGGGCTCGCCAGACCGGATTTCATGGTCGGCAGGAGGCTGTGCCCGCCCGCCAGTATCTCGACCTGTCCTTCCTGTTCCGCGAGGAGGGTGATCGCCTCGTCGACGCTCTCTGCACGTTCGTACTCGAACTCGGACGGGAACATCAGTCCGCACCTCCGGGCTCCGCCGTCGCATCCTGGATCGCCTGCCACACCGTTTCGTCGGTCAGCGGCATGTCGATGTGGTCGATCCCGAACGGTTGGAGCGCGTCGGTGACCGCGTTCACGACGGCCGGCGGGGCCGCAATCGTCCCCGCCTCGCCGATCCCCTTCGCGCCGAGGGGATTGTGCGGACTCGGCGTCACCGTGTGATCGGTCTCGTACTCCGGTACCTGAATCGCCTTGGGGAGCGTGTAGTCCTGCATGGAGCCGGTGAGGAGCGTGCCGTTCTCGTCGTACTCGACACCCTCGAAGAGCCCCTGTCCGAGGCCCTGTGCGATGGCGCCGTGTACCTGCCCCTCGACGATTTTGGGGTTGATCTGGTTGCCACAGTCGTCGACCGCGACGTATCGCTCGATGTCGATCTCGCCGGTGTCCGGATCGACTTCGACGACGACGATGTGGGTGCCGAAGGGGAACACCAGATTCTCGGGGTCGTAGAAGTTCGTGGCCTCCAGCCCGGGCGACGTGCCGTCGGGGAGGTCGTGTGCCAGATACGCCTCGCGGGCGACCTCCTGAATGGTCATCGACCGCTCCGGTGCGCCGGTGACTTGGAACTCGCCGTCCTCGAACTCCAGGTCTTCTTCGCTCACCTCCAGGTGATGTGCCGCAATCGTCCCCGCCTTCTCGACGACCTCTTGGGACGCCTCGACGATTGCACTGCCGCCGACGGAGACGCTCCGGGAGCCGTAGGTGCCCATCCCCATGGGAACTTCGTCGGTGTCGCCTTCGATTACCTCGATGTCGTCGTAGTCGACGCCGAGTTCGTCGGCGACGATCTGGGCGTAGGTCGTCTCGTGACCCTGACCGTGCCCGGACGTGCCACAGTAGACCGTCACCGACCCGGACGGGTGGAATCTGACGACGCCGTTTTCGTAGAGCCCCAACTGGCCGCCGATCTGACCGATGATCTCCGAGGGGCCATAGCCACAGGACTCGTTGTAACACGAGATCCCGATACCGAGATAGCGCCCCTCCTCGCGGAGGTCGGCCTGCTTCTCGCGCAGCGCATCGAGATCGGCCATCTCGATGGCCCGATCCAGCGTCTTGTCGTAATCGCCGGAGTCGTAGAGGAGGCCGGTCGCCGTCTCGTGCGGGAAGTCGTCGCGGGGGACGAAGTTCTTCCGTCGGAACTCCACCGGATCCATCTCCAACTCCCTGGCGGCGAGCGTCGCCAGTCGTTCGATCACGTACGACGCTTCGGGTCGACCGGCGCCACGGTACGGTTCGGTCGGCGTCGCGTTCGTGAACACCTCTTTCACCTCACAGTAGACGTTCTCGACGTCGTACTGGCCGGGGAGCATCAGCGCGTAGCCGTGAGCCGGCATCAGCGGTCCCCACGTGGAGAGGTATCCTCCGAGGTCGCCGTACGTCTCGACCCGGAGTGCCTGGATCGAGCCGTCCTCGTCGACGGCTATCTCGGCAGTGGTCTCTTGGCCACGCCCGTGGCCGGTCGACGCGTACGCTTCGGTTCGCGTCGCCTGCCACTTCACGGGGCGCTCCAACTGTAGCGAACACCAGGCGGTGAGCGCCTCGTCCGGGTGTGCCGAGTCCTTACTTCCGAAGCCCCCACCGACCTCCGGCGCGATGACGCGCATCTTCTGCTCCGGGAAGTCGAGCATGTCGGCCATGAACCGACGGTGGAGGTGGGGACACTGCGTCCCCATGTGAACTACGAGTTCGTCGGCGCTGGGGCGGTAGTTCGCCAGCGTAACCCGGGGTTCCATCGCCGTCGGGAGGAGGCGCTGGTTGACCAGATCCACCGACACCGTCCGATCGGCGTTCTCGAACGCCTCGTCGGTCGCCTCCTTGTCTCCCACGTCCCACTCGGCGGCGACGTTTTCCGGCGCCTCTTCGTGAATCGTCGGCGCGTCCTCGTCGGTCGCCTCCCGCGCCCCGGTCACCGCCTCTAGACGGTCGTACGTTACGTCGATCGCGTCGACGGCGTCGCTCGCTCGATAGCGGTCGTCGGCGACGGCGACGGCGACCGGTTGCCCCTGATACCGGACCTTGTCTCGGGCCAGCATCGGGTAGGGTGGCCGTTTCAGGTCGGGCAGCAGCCAGATCGGTTCGATCTGTCCCGGCACATCGCTCGCCGCAACGTCGTCGGCGGTGTAGACGGCGAGCACCCCGTCGAGCTCCTCCGCTGCACTCGTGTCGATGGATTCGATCCGTGCGTGGCCGTACTGGCTCCGGAGCACCGCCATGTGGACGGTGCCGCGTGGCTCCATATCGTCGGTGAACGTCGCTTCGCCCGTGAGCAGTTCCGGGTCTTCACGGCGCTCGACCGGCGATCCCTGGAGCTTCTCGGCTTCCCCCGCTTCGATCGAGTCGGGCATCTCAGTCCCCCCCCGAGACGCCACTCATGTCGTCGGCAGCCGATTTGACGGCACTGAGGATGTTCTGATAGCCCGTACACCGACAGATGTTCCCCTCGAGGGCTTCCCGAATCTCCGCGTCGTCCGGATCGGGATTGTCCTCGAGGAAGTCGAGGGCGGTCATCATCATGCCCGGCGTGCAGTAGCCACACTGTAAGCCGTGCTCCTTCTGGAAGCTCTTCTGGAGGGGGTGGAACTCGCCGTCGTCCGACAGCCCTTCGACCGTCTCGACCTCCGCCCCGTCCGCCTGCACCGCCAGTACCGTGCAGGACTTGACGGCGTCGCCGTCGAGGCGCACCGTACAGGCCCCGCACATCGTCGTCTCACACCCGACGTTCGTTCCCGTATAGCCCAGTTCGTCCCGGAGGGCGTGTGCGAGGAGGGTCCGTGGTTCGACGCTCAGTTCGTGCTCGGTTCCGTTGACGTTCAGTTCGATGTCGTGTTGTGTCATAGTCCGTGTACTGTGCCCGTGCTGGAACGGCGAACACCTAGAATCCCCGAATAGTGATGTATGTTATCTCTGCCCATACCATTTACATGGCGGCTAGCTGATTACTTATAGCTTTGCGTGACGAGTGAACTGTCATACTGCATCTTACCGAAGGACAGCTATCTTCGCCCCGTGACATATCAATTCTATACCATACATTTATAACAGCCAATCGTGAACGTTTCGGCTGGTGGAGACCGTGACAGCACACACTCACAACGTCGAGACGCCGCGGCTTCGGGGGACAGACCACGCTCGATATCTGCCGGGGAGGGGGACGCATGGTTAACGCTACGGCGTTCGGGATGTCCGGACTCGTACTCCCGCTGTTCGTCTGGTTCATCGCCATCTACGAGGATTACGAGTTGAACGAGTCGGAACTCAAGGGGATCGCAGCCGTCGAATTCACCGGCTTCCTGACGCTGTTCATCATGGGACTCTGGCATACGATCGATAACACCTTCGGCGGCGCCGTCAGCCTCCTCTTCACGGCGATTCCGCTCCTGTACGGCCTGCTCTGGCTGATCGCCGCGATCATTCACTGGTACGGTGCGGACATGAAGCCACTCGGCGTCGTCGCCCTCGTCCAGATTCCGGTGCAACTCCTCCTGATTGGGGGGCTTTTCGCCGTCGGTGCCCCCATCTCGTGGGGTGTCGTCATCGATCTGCTCATCTACGCGCCGTTCACCCTCGGTGGGTTCTACCTCTTCACTCACGGGTATATGATGCCCGCCGCGAAGCGATACACCGGCTGGATCTCACTGCTCGCAACCATCGCGACCATCCACGTGATGTTCGTCGGTTCGGGCATCATCGGGCCGATCCTCCCCGGGATTTAATCCCTCGGGGAGCATCCTCCCGACTACTAGTCGGCTATGGTTCACCAGATCGACATCAACTGCGACATGGGCGAGAGCTTCGGCAAGTACACCAAAGGGCGGGACGCCGAAGTGATGCCCTACATCACGACGGCGAACATCGCCGGCGGGTATCACGCGGGTGACCCACACGTCATGCGGCGAACGGTCGCCCTCGCCGACGACCACGATGTCGATGTCGGCGTCCATCCGGGCCTCCCCGACAAACTCGGCTTCGGGCGTCGAACGATGGATGCCTCACCCGAGGAGGTGCGAGACTACGTTGTCTACCAACTCGGCGCGCTGCGAGCGTTCGCCGACCAACTCGGCGTCCCGTTCCAGCATGTCAAACCGCACGGCGCGATGTACACGATGCTCTCCGAGAGCGAGGAGCATGCCCGAGCGGTGATCGAGGGCATCCTGGAGGTCGACGAGGATCTGATCTACCTCGCGACGGATATGAACATCTACGAGGTCGCTCAGGAGTACCCCATTCGAGCCGCGTTCGAGGGCTACGTCGACCTCGATTACCGGCCGGATCGGAGCGTCGTGATCCCGAAAGAGAAGACGGCTCGCGATCCGGAACTCGTCGCCGACCGATTTATCAGCATCGCAACCGAGGGCGTCGTCGAGACGCCGTCCGGCGAGCAGCTCGATATCCCGGCCGAGAGTATCTGCGTACACGGCGACACCCCGAACGTCGTCGAGATTCTGGAGGAGATCCACGACCGCCTTGACGACACCGACGTCGAACTGACGAGCGTTGCCGACATCGTCTGAGACGCACTGTCGTCGAGGCGGTCGCCGCCCCCGTGGTCGACGACCGCCGGGACACGTCACCACAGTCCGTCCGAGCGGGACGCCCGCCCACACGACGCTGCCGTGCTCTGCCCTTTATGACCGAACGGTGCTAACGCCCGTGTATGACACGCGAGATGGTGTGTCGAACGGCGGCGGCCGACCTCCTCCTCGAGCTGCGGGAGACAGCGCTGACCGAGCAGCCGACCGAAACGGTCGCACTCGCCGACGTCGCGGGACGAACCCTCGCCGCGAAGCTCGTCGCCGAGCGGAATCAGCCGCCCGTGTCCCGGTCGACCATGGACGGCTACGCGTTCGACGCCACCGACGACTATCCACTGGTGCTCCGCGACGAGGAAGTCTTCCCCGAGGACGAACCGCCAACGCTCGCGTCGGGCGAGGCCGTCCGCATCTTCACCGGCGCACCGCTCCCGCCGGAGGCCAACGCCGTCCTCAAACAGGAGCAGGCGGTCGTCGAGGACGGACGCCTTCGCGGCGATCCCATCGCCCCCGGCACCTACACGTACGAGCGCGGGAGCAACGTCAGCGCAGGCGAGCGACTCTTCGAGGCGGGTGAACGCCTCGCCCCGAAGGACACGCTCCTGCTCGGTGACCTCGGCTACGACGCGGTCGAGGTGCACGAGCGGTTCGACACCGCCCTGTTGGCGACCGGCACCGAGATTCACGAGGGGCGCCAGCGCGACCTCGACTCGCCGATGCTGGCGAGTCTCCTCCAGTCGTGGGGTCACGAGCCGACCCACGAAGGAACCGTCCCCGACGGGTACCGCCGCGTGCGTGACCGCATCGCCGATCTGGCTGACGACTACGACGTGGTCGTCACCACCGGCGGCACGAGCGTCGGCGACAAGGATCACGTCGTGCGGGCACTCGAGGAACTCGGCGAGGTGCTTTTCCACCGCGTCCGGATTCGTCCGGGGAAGCCCCTCGCCGTCGCCCGCCTGCCCGACCACGGCGCCGTCGCCGTCGCCGTCCCCGGAAAACCGGTTGGCGCACACGCCGTCACGACGCTGGTCGCCCGCCCCTTCTTCGCCGGCGAGACGGCGCTCCCGACGGTGTCCGCCACCCTGACGACCGACGTGGGAATCGGCGTCTCGGGCTTCGAGTACGCCGTTCCCGTCCTGTTGGAGGGTGGCGAAGCGACGCCGCTCGGCCACGCCGAGTCGCCGTTGTCGGTCTATGACGAGACGTTCGACCCGAGCGTCCTGTCGTCGAGCACCCGCGCCTCGCGGGCCGACGGCTTCTTTCTCACCGAGAGCGACCGAACCGCGGGCGAGAGCGTCGCCGTCGTCCCCTACGCAGTGGTCGAATGACTCCCGACCTTCCAGTCGTCGACCCGCCCGACGCCGGCGTCGATCCGACTCGCGAGAAGCCGGTGGCGGGCGTACTGCTCGCAGCGGGGACGAGTTCGCGGTTCGGCGAGCGAAACAAACTGCTGGCGACACTGAACGGGGAACCACTGGTTCGCCACGCCGCCCGCACCCTCGCCGAGGCAGCGGTCGATCCACTGGTGGTCGTGGTCGGTGCGGGCGGCGACCGGGTCGCGGCCGCACTCGATGGCCTGGGCTTCTCGGTGGTCGATAACCCGAACTACGCCGAGGGACAGGCCACGAGCGTCCGGGCCGGGGTTCGGACCGTACGGGACGTAAGCGACGTGGCCGGCGCGGTGTTCGCGCTCGGGGATATGCCCCTCGTCGCGTCCACGAGTGTCGACGCCCTCGTGGCCGCCTATCGGGTGGGCGAGGCGACGGCTCTGGCGGCCGCCTACGACGGCGAGCGGGGGAACCCCGTGCTGTTCGACTCCCGACACTTCGGCGTGCTGGCCGACGTCGACGGCGACGTGGGGGGGCGGGATATTCTGCTATCGAGCGGTGAGTCGGTGCTGGTCGAGACGGGAGATCCGGGTGTCAGACTGGACGTCGACACGCCGACGGACCTCGACAGGGTGCGGGAACGGGGGGCCCGCTTCTGATAGGGAGTCTCGTAACTGGTGACAGATTCTCGCCGGACGGTTCGGCGGAAATCTATGACAACTTCCGATAATTCCTCTGAGTGAGCCCTGCCGGATGCGCGGGTCGGTCGGCGGGGCGGACGCGGAGCGAGACGCAGTTGCGGGACGCGGCGACAGGCGTCGTCCCACCCGCCATCGCGGAGTCGTTCGAGCGCGCGGACAGGGACTGCACCCCCCACAGCGCAGTATTCGTCGTTCACTCCTGCTACTTCGTACCGTGATACTATAGTAGCGTTTGGAACTGTCTGCACACCTGATCGCCAGACAGCGTGCGATCAGGTGTGCAACGACTTACAAAGGCCACTATAGTTGTCACAACAGTTGTGTTCTTGGCCCCGTTGCGACCGGAGGGGACCTTGTCATGTGTCACCACCACAACTCAATCGACCTCATCGCGGAGCGGTACGCCGACACCGAGGGTGCGGACGACGAAACGAACGAGGCCGACGCCGAGCCCGAAACGCCGACGCTGACGCCGCCGGCCGACGACTGATACGGAGTGGTGTAACTGTGTACCGGTGGGTGGTCTACCCGTCTCGGTGAACCGCCGGTACCGACGCCCACCGGGCCGTACGAGTGTGTGCCACAGCCGTCGCTCGCGGGCGGCGGGCGCCACGCGTCTCCGACCCGAACCGTTTTGCCGCCGTCCCGCCACCGCCCGGTATGCAGATCGGTGCCGACGAGGCGGGCAAGGGACCGGTGCTGGGACCGATGGTCGCGGCGGCAGTGCGCGCGCCGGCCGCGGCGATTCCCGAAGCTGTCGACGACTCCAAACGACTCGCCCCCACCCACCGGACGGAACTCGCCGACCGCCTCCGGAGCGACGCGGCCGTCGACGTGGGCGTCGCCGTCGTGACGTCGAATCGGATCGACGACCCCGAGACGGACATGAACTCGCTGACCGTCGCGGCGCAGGTCGAGGCCATCACGGCGGTGGCCGACGACGACGACGCCGTGACCGTCGACGCGGGCGACGTGGACGCCGATCGCTTCGGCCGACGGATCGGTGAGGGCGTCGGCGCCGCGGTGACGGTGCAGTCCGAGCACCGCGCCGACGAGAACCATCAGCACGTCGCGGCGGCGAGCATCGTCGCCAAGGTGGAACGCGACGCTCGGATCGACGCGCTGTCCGACGCCTACGGTGACGTGGGTAGCGGGTATCCGAGCGACGAGCGGACGCGCACGTTTCTGGCCGAGTACGTCCGCGAGCACGGAGAACTGCCCGCGTGTGCGCGGGCGTCGTGGTCGACGTGTGCGGACGTGCTGGCGGCGGCGGAGCAGTCGTCGCTCGCCGACTTCCACGGTAGTGATTGAGACGGGTCGAACGCCCGTCCGGAGGTAAAACGGTGGCCGATCGTCCGGAGGTAAAACGGCGGCCGATCGCCGTTACTTGTCCCGCGTCAGCAGCGCCCGCAGGATGTCCCCGTACGCCGGGCGCGTGAGCAGAACGCCCACGACGACGCCGAGGATGGTGAAGATGGCGAAGCCCTGCAGGTCACCGAGCGAGAGGACCGCGAGCGGGCTCATGGCGATGATGGTCGTGGCGGCGGCGGCGCCGATGACCCAGAACGCCTTCTTGAAGCGCGACTGGAACACGCGACGGCTGTTCACGTCGCCCTCGGCCATGACTTCGTCGGCGATGATGATGAGGTCGTCCACCCCCGTCCCGATGACGGCGATGAAGCCGGCGATGACCGAGAGGTCGAGCGGGTAGCCGATGCCGGCCGCGAAGCCGAGCAGGATCACCACTTCCGAGAGCGCGGTGACGATCATCGGGAGCGCGACTTCCACCTCACCGTACCGGAAGAAGACGACGCCAGCGACGGCGAACACCGCGATGAGTCCCGTCAACAGGGAGTTGGTGCGGAAGGCCTGTCCCTGACTCGGGGCGATGTAGGAGGACGTGCCCTCGCCGTTCGGCCCGATGTCGAGCGAGGCGGGAAGCGCACCAGCGCGCAGGTTGATCGCCACCTGCCGCGACTCGCTGAAGTTCTGCGTCTGGAGGATGAACCGGGGGTCCTGCGCCCACTCGCCGGAGCGCATACCGGACGCCAGTCCGGGGCTCATCCCGAAGGAGTTGACGACCTCGCCGTCGACGATCAGGAGCAGACACGCGTCGGTGCTGTTCGGCGCGATCTCGTACTGGCAGCGCGAACCACCCTGACTCGCGACGCCCGTCTCGACCATCCGTTGTTGGAAGTCGGTGGCGACGCTCTCGCGCACCACGACCGGGACGTTCGGAAGTTGTCCCTCACCGCCCTGCTGTGCGTTCCCGATGCTCTGGAAGTCGTCCTGTTCGAGCACCGTCTCCTGCTCGTAGCCGCTGCCGGTCGGGTAGTAGGCGTCGACGCGGACGGTCCCGCGCTGGTTCACCAGGTCGACGACTCGCTGGCGGTTCTCGTCGGGCACCTCGATGAGAATGTAGTTCTCACCCGTCGGTGTCTGTATCTGCTGGACCGTCCCGCCGGAGAGCCCCGCCTCGTTGATCTTGTTCGAGAGGATGTCGACGGTCTGGGATCGCGTCTGTTCCGTGACGCCATCGCGCGTGGTTTCGTAGGTGTAGCCTGCGGTGTCGAGGGCGCCCCCGAGTTCCTCGGGCGTGACGCCGTCGGCAGTCACTTCGACCGTCCCGGCCGTTTGGGTCCGTTGTCTGACGATGACGTCGGCGACGGTCACGTTCTCCAACTGGCTGGCCACGTCCTGTTCGACCTGTGGTGCTTGCGTTCCGTCGAACTGCACGCCTTCGGCGGTGACGCCGACCAGCGGCGCGCGGATGCGCGTCCCGCCGGAGAGCTGGAGGCCGTACTGGAGGTTCGTCGCCCCGCTACTCGCGAGGCCGGGCGCATCGCCGCCCTCCTGGGCCATCGTCGGCGAGAACAGCGCGAAGAGGCTGCCCACGAGGACGATGATCAGGAGGAAAATCCGCCAGTTGTCCCGAACGACGCCCATCAGTTAGACACCCCCTCGTACTTGTACCACCGGAGGAGGCTGAGATTGAGCATGTACGTGTTCAGTAGGTCGGTGGTGAGACCGAACACGAGGACGGTCCCGATGGCAGCGAGCAGCTGGATGCCGAACAGCGTCGCCACGATGGTCATGACGACCATCGCCGCCAGCGACGTGAGCGTCATGGTGACGCCGGTGCGCATCGCGCGGTGGGTGGACTCGTAGAACCCGCCCGACCGTCTGAGGATGTGGTTGTTGAGCAGGATGTCGGAGTCGACGCTGTACCCGATGATCATCAGGAGCGCGGCGACGGTCCCGAGCGTGAGTTGGATGCCGAGGACGTTCATCAGCGCCACCGGGATGACGATGTCCGAGAACGCCGAGATGACGACGGCGATGGAGGGGACGAACGTCCGGAACATGAGGAAGACGAGCGCGCTCATGCCGAGGAAGGCGAAGGCGACGCCACCGAGCGCGAGCAACTGCGTCCGGGAGCCGAAGGAAGGCGAGACGGTGTAACTCGACTCGACCCCGAAGCCGGCCGCTCTCGCTTGCTCTTCCAGCGCCGACACGCCGACCTCCTCCGTCTGGAACGTCAGAATGTAGGTGTTGTCGGAGGGAACGCCCCGGATCGATTCGGGTGCGGGGTCGAATGCCTGTTGAATCCGTTCGCGTGCTTGCCCGTCCGGTGCGTCGACGGCGACTCGAAGCTCCGCGCCGCCGGTGAAGTCGAGTCCGGGGTTGACCGGTGCGCCGGTCGCGACGTACCACCCGCCGATGATCAGGAGGGCGATGGCGAGCACCGCAAGCGGCACGGCCGCGAGCTGGCGATTCGTGTACCGGGTGTAATCAACCTCCGGTACTTCGAACGCTACCATGCCCGCCGGTCCACCCCGACGCCTACTAAGCCTTCTTATGTCCGCTGGAACGGTAGCCCCACGTGTCTCGCCCTCACACGCCACCAGGCCACCGACACACCCATTAGCGCCGCGGTGTGTCGGACGCCCATGGGACTCGTCGCCGAATACGGGATTCCGTGTGAACACCTGCCACTCGTCGACGTCGCCGCGGCCGTCCCCGACGCCACACTGGATGTCGACATCCAGTTCAACCACGGCGATCGCCCCCCATTTCTGGTCTACGCCACCCACGACGACCACGCGTCGATCGAGGATGCATTCGACAACTCGGCGTTCGTGGACGCGGCCGCGCTCGTCGGGCGGGCGGGCGAGACGCGACGCTACCAGATCCGACCGGCCGTCGGAATGGACACCCTCCTCGGCGACCACCTCGACGACCTCGACGATCTTCGGGCGCTGGCGACGGCCGAGGCTATCGTCGAACGGATTCGGGTCACGCCAACCGGCTGGGTGCAGACCTGTTGGTTCGCCGATCGGGCGGCGTTCGACGCATTTCGGACGTTCTGGCGGCGAAACGACTGCTTCTCGCTCCATCGGCTGACCCACGACGGCGAACCTGAGGCGCCGGGCGACGGTTTGACAGACCGCCAGCGTGAGGCGCTCCGCATCGCCCACGGGATGGGCTACTTCGACATCCCCCGGCGAGCGTCCCTCGACGACGTGGCCGCTGAACTCGGCATCACCGCTTCCGCCCTCTCCGAACGCCTCCGCCGCGCCCAGACTCACCTCATCGAGACGACGGTTGGATCGACGTGGCCGCCGTTGCCGGACGCACATAAACGGCCGCACGACTGAGAGACAGGGTTAGCCCGATGGGTGGCGAATTCGGTTTCGCCGATGCCAACTGTCACGTCCCCGGACGGTACACGTATCGCGTACGAACGACACGGCGGCGGGCCGCCGCTCGTCCTCCTCCACGGCGGATTGACCCGGCGCTACTGGGCGCCGCTCGTCCCGAAGTTCGCCGACGACTACACGGTTCTCACGCCGGATCGGCGCGGCCGCGGCGAGAGCGGCGACACGGAGCCGTACAGCATCGAGCGTGAAGTCGAAGACGCCTGCGCCATCGTCGATGCGGTCGGTGGCGACCCCGTGCTGTTCGGCCACTCCTTCGGCGGCCTCCAGGCCATCGAGACGGCCCGCGTCACGTCCGTGGCGGGTGTCGTCGCCTACGAACCCGCGTATCTCCCCGACGCGTACCGCGAGACGGCCGACCTGGCGGCTCGGATGCAGGCACATCTCGACGCCGGCGAACCGCGCGAGGCGACGAAATGCCACTTCCGCGAGGTCATCCACGGTGACGATGTCGAGGACCTCGACGCGTGGCTCGCCGACTGGTCGGTCTGGCCGGCTCCCGTCGACCACGTCGAGAACACGGTCCGGATGGACCGCGCACTGGAGAGCCACCCCCTGCCCGACACGCTCGACGTCGACGCCCCTGTCCTCCTGCTGACCGGGAGCGAGGGACCGTCACACCTCCGAGAGAGCGTTCGTGCGGTCCACGACGCCCTCCCCGACAGCCGCCTCGTCGAGTTCGAGGGTGTCGGGCACAGTGGCCCGACGGAAGCCCCCGAGCGCACCGCCGCCGAAGTACGCGCCTTCATCGAGGCGGCGACGCCCTCCCGGCCGGCGTAGCTCCGCGCTACGGCAGGTACCGGACACAGACCACGCCCGGCGCCGACCGAACGACCACGCGCTCGACGCCGAGCCGCGCCGCCCGCGACCGGAGCCCCTCCGTGTCTGCTAGCACGTCGGCGACGGCGGCCTCGGTGTCCGACTCGGTCACCGTCAGGACGTGAATCTCGCCCGTCCCCGCGCGGTCGCGCCGGGTGAGTTCGCCCACCGCCTGCTCGGCCGCGAGATCGTGTGCGAGCGTCGTCGGCGCCTCCGTACTCTCCTCGACGCTGATCGTCCACTGGTCGGCCACGTCGACGAGTCGCCACGCCACCTCCAGCGGCGGCTCCGGAGTGACCGTCCCGTCGATAGCCTCGCCTTCCTCGACGCCGGGGTTCGTCGCCAGCGTGTGTACCTGCCCGTCGTCCACGTCCGTGAGGACCGCGCTCTCCTCGTCGGCCGCGGTGACGAGGAAGGTCCCGGTCTTCTCGTCGTCGGTCATGGCCACGGATAGGCGGGCAGGGGGTTTCGGGGTTTCGTCCCGTCGTCACCGAAGCCACCGGTGGAGCAGCAGGATGAGCGCCGCAGCGGCGATCGGCGGCCCCACGCCCGCAAGTTGCGGCAGGGCGTACAGGCCCTCGACGACGGGCGCCAGCGCGCCGGTCGGCGCCGTCTGCTGACTCGGCGGCACCGACATGACGAGCCCGACGTACAGCGCGGCGACGAACAGGTAGCCTGCGGCCGCGAGGGCGGCGTCGTATGGGCCGTCGGCCGCCTCGCCGCGCTCGCGTCCTCGCCGGTGCCGGCGCGCCACGAACAGCACGGGTGCCACGAGCGGGACGACCACGAACAGGCCAACGACGGCGAAAAAGGAGCGCGAGAGCGTCAGACTCCCGCCCCGGCCGCCGGTCGTCCCCGCGATCACGCCGATTACGGCGGCGACGAAAAGCAGGCTCACCGCGATGGTCAGCAGGCCACCGATGGCGACGTACGAGCGGAACAGGAGCGAGTCGCTCGCCCGGAAGGCGTAGGGGAACGCGCCGACGATGCCGCGGTAGTCGTCCGCCATCGGCGGCGATAGTCACCGGGGCGAGTTAACGGGCGCGGATTCGACTCACGTGGGCCGGTACCGAGGTGGCTCGTCGCCCTCGGCGACCCGCTCCGCCGCGTCGAGCAAGACGAGCCAGTCCAGCAGGCGTGCCACCCGCTCGCGCCAGGCGTCCGCCCACTCGGTGTTGCGGTGGCGCTCCCAGGTGGGCACGCGCCCTCGGACGCGCTCGAACGTCTCCTCGGCGGTCAGCGGCCCGGCCTCGGCGAGCGTCTCGCGAACCGCGTCGGCGGCGAACACACGGGTCAGGAACGCCTCGCGACAGCCCGCGGCCGTCGGATCGGCGTCCGTCCGGCGATAGCCCGACTGCGTCTCCTCGGCGAGTTCGAGCGCCCGGAGAAAGGTGAGCCACGTCCGCGCCGCGTCGCGGCTGATGCCGAGGCGGTCCACGAGCCGGGCACAGCAGTCGTCCTCGGTGCCGGGGACGAGCGGGACCGCCCGCTGGACGCGTTCGACGTGTGCGAACTCGTCAGGCGCCGGCGGGACGGGTTTGAACTTCACAGCCCGAACGACTCGGCCAGCAGGTCGTGGTTCGTCTCGCCCAACGCGTACGTCGGCCCGTCGATGACGTCGATCGTCACCTGCGCGGGTGCGAAGACCGACTCGGGCACCTCGTAGAAGTCCCAGTCGGCGTCCTCGAACACCTGCTCGAAGGGCGTGTCGTACGCCTCGGCGGCGGTCGAGGGCACTTCGTCGAACCGGTCGAAGTCCTCACGCACCTGCAGGTACACCTCGCCGCCGTAGGCGAGGGCGTCGTTCGTGCGGCCCATCGCCACTGCCTCGTCGTGGCTGACGGGGGCGACCGGCGCGCTCCCGGCAGCCGACACCACGTCCGTCGGATCGTAGCCGAGTTCGAACAGTCGGAAGAGCGCGAGTTCCGGCGCGCGCGCGGCGGCGCTGACGCTCCCGACCATCGACCCCGTCGGGTAGGTCGGAAGGAAGACACCGCTCGGGGCGACGCCGGCCCGGTCGGCCACCTGTTCGGCGGCGGCGTCGCCCGGCAGCGTGTCGGCCTCGACGGTCAGGACCGTGAGGTCGAACTCGTCGTAGTACCCCACCACCTCGAACTCGTACTCCTCGCCGACGAGCGCCCGGGCCGGGCCGGAGCCGAGGCCGTCGAAGTCCTCCGCGACGAGTTCCCACCCCGCCTTCTGCGAGCAGAGCAGCGAGAGCGCCGGCTTGTCCGTCGTGAGTTCGACGTGCGGGAAGGGCGTCCCCGCCACCTCGTCCATCCGGGTCTGGATGGTCGCCAGCCCCGCAGTCTGAATCTCCGCGAGCAACAGTCCGGCTTCGAGGCCGCCAGCGGCCGTGACGCCGAAATCGAGCACTGTCGCTCCCGAGTCGAGTTCGAGCACGTCGACGTTGAGTTCGCCCGCGAAGTCGATCGCTTCGTCGACGAGCTCGACGGCCATCCGGTTGAGACTCTCCATATCGTCCGGTTGGGCGCTTTCGGTTAAATGGGTTGTCGGTGACGGTCCTCTCGCTGTACGTGGCGTTCGACGGGCCAGCGGGTATCGCCCGATATAGGGGTTATCGGAAGTCAGCAGCGACGCTCGCCGGGACGATCCGGCGAGCATCTATGAACAGTTACGATACTCCCTATCAGTCGCTTCCGTCCGAACGCGCCGGCCGCCCCAACGCCTCCTCGACACCCTCGACTTTCGCCGCCGCCGGTGCGTCGCTCGTTCGCTTGTCGTCGATCTTCAGCACCGTACTCACCCGGTCGGAATCGACGGCGCGGTGGGCGGCCTCACAGGCGGCGAACAGTTCAGTCACGGAATCGGCTTCGATCACCGTCCCCATCGGATTCGTCTCGTAGGACACGTCGAACTCGTCCAAGGCTGCGACGGCGTCGGCCACGTCCGCAGCCATGCTTCCCGCTTTCACCGGTGCGACGCTCAGGAGTGCAACGACGGTCATGGTGGGGAGACGCCGGCCGCAGGTATATTTCCCACCGTCGCGTTGACGGGAGCATGGCCGCGATCGAGGTACAGGGATTGACCAAGGCCTACGGCGATACTCTCGCCAACGACGGCCTCGAGTTCTCCATCGAGCGTGGCGAGATCTTCGGCTACCTCGGGCCGAACGGCGCGGGCAAATCGACGACGATCCGACAGCTCATGGGCTTTCAGGCGCCTACTGAGGGCACCGCGAGGATCTTCGGCCACGACGTGCGGAACGACCGTGAACTCCGACAGGCGAAAGCGCGGATCGGCTTTCTCCCCGGCGAACCCGCGTTCACCCCCTCCGTCACCGGGGCCGAGTTTCTGGACTATCAGGCCGCGCTCAAAGGCGACGCGCGTCGCGACGAACTCCTCGAACTGTTCACGCCGCCGCTCGACCGGCAGATTCGCGAGTACTCGACGGGGAACAAGCAGATGCTCGGCATCGTACAGGCGTTCATGCACGACCCCGACCTGCTCATCATGGACGAACCCACCTCGGGGCTCGACCCGCTCAAACAGGAGGCGTTTCACCGTTTCCTTCGCGACGAACGCGACCGGGGCAAGACCATCTTCTTCTCCTCGCACATCCTCGGCGAGGTGCGGCGCGTCTGTGACCGGGTGGGCATCATCCGCGACGGGCGACTGGTCACCGTCGAACACGTCGACGACCTGCTGGCGCGTGGCGGCAAGGAGGTGCGCGTCCACACCGCCGACCCTCTGACAGAGGCGAACTTCGACGTGGACGGCGTCGTCGGCTTCGAGTCCGAGGGGCGTCAGGCACAGTTCACCTTCACCGGCGACTACAACGACCTGTTTCTCGCCCTCGCCGATCACCGCCTCGTCGACGTCGAGATCGACGAACCGCCCATCGAGGAGGTCTTCATGCATTTCTACGGCGGTGACGAGTGATGCTCGACACCACCCGGTACGAGGCGCGACAGCGCGTCCGTGGCACGCTCGCGCTCGCCATCCTCCTCGGGCTCTTCGCCCTCCTCATCATCTCCATCTTCCCGACCATCGCCGAGTCGAGCGCCGACATCGACGCGTTCATCGAGTCGCTTCCGGAGTCGTTCCGCGAGGGGTTCGGCGCCGAAACCTACACCACGATCGAGGGATTCGTCGCCGCGGAACTGTACCAGTTCGTCTGGGTTCTCCTCCTCGGCCTCTACATGGCCTACACCGGCGGCGGCCTCCTCGCGGACGACATCGAGTCCGGACGGCTGTATTTGGTGCTCGCGGCCCCCGTCGCGCGCAAACGAATCGCCTTCGAGAAGTTCCTCTCACTCGGCCTCCCCATCGTCGTCCTCAACCTGTCGATGCCGCTGTTCGTCTTCGGCGGCTCCCTCGCCGTCGACTACCCACTCGATCCGTACTACCTGCTCGTCGTCCACGTGCTCTCGATCCCGTATCTCGTTCTCTGTGGCGCCATCGGCCTCGCTCTCTCGGTCGTGCTCGATCGGGGCGACGCCGCCCAGCGCGGCGCCATCGCCGTCGTCTTCCTCCTCTTCCTCCTCGACTCCGTGACGCTTGGGACCGACGTGGAGTGGCTGGGGGCGATCAGCCCGACGCGGTATCTCGACCCGACCGAGATCCTCCTGCACGAGACGATCGAGCTCGTCGACCCACTCCTCCTGTTCGTGGTCGCGGTCGTGCTCGTCCTCGTCAGCCTCGTCCACTTCCAGCACCGAGACCTCTAGCTCACCTCACGATTTATTTGACCGCGTGTCCGTAGTAGCGGTATGCTCGTCGCCCGTCCGTGTCTGCGACCCTCCATTCGGGACTGCCCGTGTCCGGCGGTCGAGGTACCGACACGATGACGGCCCGTAAACTCGCCGGCGTCGTCGCCGCCCTCTGTCTCCTGTCGGCGGCCGTCGCCCCCGCCGTCGCCGTCCAGCAAGTGATCGGCTCGCCCGATATCGCCGCCTTCAGCCCCGACAACGAGGTGCGCCCCGGTGAAGAGGTTTCCCTCCCGGTGTATCTCTCGAACGGCGGGAACCTCCGCCGGTCCGGGCCAGCGGAGTACGTCGACCGCGTGACGACGGCCCGCGGTCTGACCTTCACCGTCTCCGACGGGGACGCACCGGTCGACGTTCACACGGGGCGGTATCCGGTCGGGAACGTCCCGGTCGGGACCGCCGGGCCGTACCCGGTCTCGATCACCGTCGCCGAGGATGCCGCGCCCGGTACCTACCGCATCCCGATGCGGATCCGGTACACGTACACGCTCATGGTGGATTACAGTACGTCGCCGCCGAACTTCGTCGACAGCACGCGGGACCGCCGGTACTACCTGTCGCTCGTCGTCCGCGACGTGCCGCGATTCGAGGTGGTGAACACCACGTCGCGCGTGAGCGTCGGCGGGCGCGGCAACGTCTCCGTCACCGTCGAGAACGTCGGAACCGACCCCGCCCGCGACGCGACGCTCCGGCTTTCGTCACCGTCCGACGAGGTGTTGCTCGGCACCCGATCGACCAGTTCACGGGCGTTCACCGGCACCTGGAACCCCGGCGAGCGGCGCACCGTCGAGTTCGTCGCGCGGACCACGTCCGACGCCGCCGTCCGGGAGTATCCGCTGTCCGCGACCGTCTCGTACCGGGATCGGGACGGCATCCAGCGGACCTCGCGGGAGCTGACGACGGGGTTCACCCCGCTCCCCGAGCAGCGGTTCGCGGTGACGAACCTCTCGACGACGCTCCACGTCGGCGAACCCGGCAGCATCCGGGGCACGATCACGAACACCGGACCGCGGACGGTCACCGACGCCAGCCTCGTCTACACGTCCACGAACCCGAACCTCGATCCCGTCGACCGGGAGGTCGCGCTGGGTCGACTCGTACCGGGTGAGAGGCGCAACTTCGCCTACGAGGTAACCGTCACCGATCGCGCGACGGCGACGACCCAGCAGGTGAATCTCTCCATCCGATATCGCGATGTGCAGGGGAACCGACAGGTCAGCGACCCGCTGGAACCGGCGGTCACCGTCGCCCCCGAACGGACGTGGCTGGCGGTGACGCCCGTCGACAACAGGTTCGCCATCGACTCCGACAACCGCCTGACGATCCGGATCCGGAACGTCGAACGCGTGCCGCTCCGGAACGTGGTCGCGCGTCTCGCCGTCGACTCCCCCTTCGAGACGGAATCGCGGATCGCGTACGTGGACGCGCTGGATCCCGAGGAGACGGCGACGCTCGCCTTCGAACTCACCGTCTCGGAGGACGCCGTCCCGACGCAGTCGTCGGTCCGACTGAACGTCACGGCCGACCGCCCGGACGGCGAGACGATCCTCCTCGACACCTACGACGTGCCGGTCACCGTCGCCGCGGAGACGGGGCCGACCGACACGACCGTCTTCGTCGCCGGCGTCCTCGTCGCCCTCGCGCTGCTCGCGGGTGGGTGGCTGTGGCTCCGTCGATAGTTCAAAGCCGCTGTGGCCCCGCCATCCGCCTATGACTGCCTGCACCTACTGTGGCTGTGACGTGACCGCTCACGACCCGGTGTACGTCGAGTGCGAGGACGACGGCGAGCGGGTCCCTGCGGGTCAGTTCTGTAATTACGGCTGTCTCGTGGCCCACGTCGAAACCGCGGGACTGGCCGAGGGGACGACCTGCCGGATCGACTAGTCGACGCGCGTCGTCTCGACGACTGACGGGCCGTCGTCGAGGCGGAGGCGGAGCGAGTCGCCCTCACACTCGACGCGCACCCCCGCCCGCCACGGGTCGGTTCCGGTGACGGTCGTGCGTTCGTCGGAGGCGGCGAACGGGAGGCCCCAGATGTGCTGGCGCGTCACGTCGATCGCGTGGTCGTGAAAGAAGGAGACGACGGCGGGATGCATCACGAGGAGATCGCCAAGTCGCGTGTAGATAGCGCCGTCACAGGTGCCACAGACGTGGAGGACGCGGTGCTGGATGGCGGGGTTGTTGCGGTGGGGCATCTCGGCGTCCGTCGGGAGGATACGCGAGGTCATGTGGCCACAACACCAGGGACAGACCCCTTTGGCCATCGACGCGATCTCGCGCTGGATATGTTCGCTGGCTGCCCGGAGGATCTCCTCTCGACTCCTGTCGTCTAGACTGCTCGGCGGGCAAAAGTACTTGTAGAACACCGCACCGCAGTCGCCGCTACACCGCACACGGAACATACTGTCGCTGTAGGCGGCCTCCTGTGGCGCCCCGCAGACGTGACAGTCCGGGTCGAGTTCGAACGGGTCGATTCGCACCCGGTCGGTGAACGTGCCGGCCTTGATCGCCTGATACACGCGCACGCCGGGATAGCTCAGTCGGTAGCCGTCGTCCGTTTCCTCGACGAACTGCCCGACCAACTTACCGAGGTGGTAGTTGAAACGCCCGCTCCCCGAGATGTCCGCTCGGCGTCGTAACTCCGAGAAGGTGAGCGTCTCCGGCACGCCGGGCGTGGACGCGTCCCCGAGCGCTCTGATGATTTTGATCCGCGTCCGGTCGGCCAGTAGCGTGAAGGCGTCGTCGGGACGCAGATCCTCTGTATCGTCAGTCACCGTACACGAAACGGAGCGGGCGACGTACATAATCCTTGGCCGTCGCGCTCCGGTTCGGGTCGTGATCGCCGGCCGGCATGGTGAGTCACGCGCTGGTTTTAACCCGCTAACTGTTCAGGCTTTACGAAGGATGTCGGACACCGCGCTCGAATATCTGGCTGGGTCGTCCGTCCGGCCAGCGACGCTCGCGGCGCTCCGGGATCACGACCGGCTCTCGATTCGGGAGCTAGACGACCGGATGTCCGCCTCCCGGCGCACGCTCAAGCGCACGCTGAACGCGATGGAGTCACGCGGCTGGGTCCGTTCGATCGGCGGCACCTACGAGTTCACGGCGCTTGGCGGGACGATCCTCGACACCTACGAGGAGTTTCGAGACCACGAACGACTCGCCGACCGCCTCCAACCGTTTCTGGAACACGCGCCCGCGGCGACCTTCGATCTCGGTCTCGACGCGTTAGCCGATGCGGACGTGGTCGCTCCCGACGACGACCCGGGGGCGTTCGCCGACCGTCTCGTCGACCTTCGCGCGGCGGCGACGCGAGTGCGCGAGTACGCGCCCTTCCTCCTGATCGACAGCGTCCGGCAACTCTCGGCACAGGCCAAGAACGGCGAGTCCACTCCCGAAGTGACCCTCGTTCTCGGGACCGACCTGCCACCCCAGTCGTCGCCGGAGTACGCCGACCGGTTCGAGACGCTGACGGCGGCCCCGAACATCGACGTTCGGCTCAACTCCGACGGCCCGCCGCTCGGGATCGGTATCGCCGATGATCGCGCCTTCCTCGGCACGGCGAACGGGCGCGGGATGCCACACGCCTTGCTGGTGAGCGACGCCTCGGAAGTCGTCGACTGGGCCGAACGACAGTTCGAGAGTTGTCTGTCGGCGGCCGAACCGATATCGCCGGACTGACATCCTCCTACGGTTAAAGCCGTGGGGTTCCCACACTTCACGCTTAACTTTACGCGACCAACTTGACACGACCACCGCTGTAACCCCTGCGTTCATTATCGGGACCGCGCAACGCCTATCCATGTACGCGGTGGTCGGCTGCAACGACTGTCACGCGCTGTGGCTGCTCGAAGACCCGAACACGGCCGAGACGGCGACCTGTCCCCGGTGCCGACGGCGCCACCGGACGGCGAAGCTGAAGCGTCTCTTCACCGCCGACGACCGCGACACTGCCCGCGAGGCCCGGGCAGCGATGCTCGCCGACGCGGCCGACGCGACCGACGCCTTCGAGTCGACTCCTTCGGTCGCGGCCATGGACGCCGACGTCGACGAGGCCGTCGTCGACGACGACGACTATCTCGACGCGTCGGGTATCGACCCCGACGACGTCGCCGCGGCGGGCGAGCGAGCGACACAGGGGCGCCGGTCACGGAGCCGTCCGGAGATCGTCCGAGACGCCCTTCGGACGCTCGACGACCCCAACGAGGATGCTGTCATCGCGTACGCGTCGGCGCGCGGTGTGCCCGCCGACGCGGCGGCAGACCTGCTCGACCGGCTGGTGCGCCGGGGCGAGGCATCCGAGAGCGGCGGCGCGTACCGGTTGTTGTAGCTCACCGCCCCAGCGACTCGTGGGCCGAGGAGAGGTGACGAGAGCCAAGCGCCGCGAGCAAGGAGAGTTCGCCCGCGAGGGCGCCGACGGCGACCGACTCGGCGAGGGCGTCGGCGTTCGATCCCGGTGGGTCGCCACCCCCAGCCACACCCAACAGGTCGAGCGCGTCACCCTGCGTCGGGAGTTTCGTCCCGCCGCCGACCGTCCCGACCTCCAGGCTGGCGAGTGAGACGGAGACGTAGAGGCCGTCCTCGCGCGCCTCGGCGGTGGTGATGGCGTTCGAGCCCTCGACCACCTGCGCCGCGTCCTGCCCCGTCGCGAGGAAGACGGCGGCGACGACGTTCGCGACGTGGGCGTTGAAGCCGAGGCTCCCGGCCTTCGCGCTGCCGACGAGGTTCTTGCGTGTGTTCACCTCCGCCACCGCTTCGGGCGTCGTGTGGAGGCGCTCCTCGACCGTCTCGCGCGGAACGAGCACGTCGGCGGTGACGCTTCGACCCCGCCCCTCGACCGCGTTGATCGCCGCCGGCTTCTTGTCCGTACAGAGGTTGCCCGAGAGGGCGACCAGCGAGGCAGTCGTCGCTTCTTCGACTGCTTCGGCGGCCGCCCGCGTGGCGATGGTGGCCATGTTCATCCCCATCGCGTCCTTGGTGTCGTACCGGAAGCGGAGGAAGACGGAGTCACCGACGACGTAGGGCGTTATGTCCGTCAGTTCGCCGTGACTTGTCGTCGCCTCGGCGGCCTCGCGGAGACGCTCCTCGTTGTCGCGCACCCACTCGACGAGCGCCTCGGCCTCGGCCACGTCGTCGACGCGGAAGACGGGTGCGCGGGTCATGCCCGACTTCGTGACACGCGCCGTGGCACCGCCGGCGGCGTCGATGACCGAACAGCCGCGGTTGACGCTGGCGAGGAGGGCGCCCTCCGTCGTCGCCATGGGGAGGTAGCGCTCCCCCGCCATCGCCCCGCCGTGGACGGTGACGGGGCCGGCGACGCCCATCGGAATCTGGGCCGCGCCGATCATGTTCTCGATGTTGGCGTCGGCGCGGTCGGCCGGGAACCCATACGCGCCGACGGCACCGAGGTCGACGCCGGCGTCCGCTTCGACGATACGCCGTCGGGCCTCGGTTGCGGTGTCGGCGTCGGCGTGGTCTTCGAGCTCGTGAAGGCGGAGTTCGCCGTCGCGAACCCGCCGGACGAGGGTGTCCGAATCGTCGGTCATGCCCCATCCCTGACGGGCGCGGCGCGTAATACTGTCGACTGCCCTTTTCGCGGTCGACGCCCCAAACGTAAACTCCTCAGCCGTCCATCTCCCGGTATGGAACTATCCAGTCCGGCGTTCCGAGACGGCGATCCGATCCCCCGGGAGTACGGCTACACCGAACGCAACGTCAACCCCCTGCTGGAGATATCGGAGGCGCCGGCAGCGGCCGAATCGCTCGTCCTCGTTGTCGACGACCCCGACGCGGTCGAACCCGCGGGCAAGGTGTGGATCCACTGGCTGGTGTGGAACATCGACCCGACGCGCAAGCGCATCCCCGAGGACTGGTCGACCGACACGTCGTCGGCCGTCGAGGGTGAGAACGACTACGGCGAGGTGGGCTACGGCGGCCCGAACCCGCCGGACCGCGAACACACCTACCGTTTCCGCCTGTTCGCGCTGGACGACGAAGTTTCCGTCCGGACGGGCGGCACGCTCGACGATCTGGAGCGAGCGATGGACGGACACGTCGTCGACGAGGCGCTCTACGAAGGGACGTACGCGCCTTAAAATAGCGTCCGGTTACAGGAGCCACACAGTGTCTCCTCTTTCTTGTCCACCTCGCGGACGGTGGGCGAGAAGCTCATCACACAGCGTTCGTTGTCGCAGTGTTCGAGGCCGACAGTGTGGCCGATTTCGTGGACGATCTCCTTGCGCACACGGTCGGCGAACACCTCCGACTGGGGCTTGGAGGTGATGCCGCCATCGGAGGAGGTCTGGAGGCGGTAGGTAGAGACGACGGAGCCGTTCCCGTTGAGGTAGGCCAGACCGAACACGTAGTTCCGGCGGCGATAGTAGAGGTCTTCGGAGGTGATGCCGATGTTCTTCTCGCCGGAACCGATCCGACTCGCGAGTTCGATGAACTCCTCGGCCCGGTGCTGCTTGCGACTCCGGTCGTACGCACCGTCGGGGATCGGCTGCGCGTCGTGGACGGTCACTTCGCAGTCGTAGACGGACCGGAGCCCGGCAGAAGCCTCGCGTTTCACCTGTGCCGGGACGTCCCCGATCGGCACGATGTCGACGAGCATAGAAGCCGTTAAGCGCGGCCCTGCTATAAACATCCCGACGTGACGGCCCCACGCTCCACTCTCGCCGCCCGTCTGTCCACCTACGACCGCCTCCTCGAGGTGGGGATCGGTCGCCGTCCGGAGGTGGCGGCCGCCCTCGTCGACGCCGGCTGCGAGGTAACCGCCGTCGACGTGTTCGACGCGCCCGTCCCCGACGGCGTCGACTTCGTCCGCGACGACGTGGTCGCCCGGGCCACCGAGGCCGACCAGCCCTACCGCGTCGACGCCGTCTACGGCCTGAACCTCCCGGCCGAACTCCAGCGTCCCGCCCGCGACGTGGCCCGCACCGCCGGCGCCGACTTTCTCTTTACGACCCTCGGCTTCGAGGAGCCCGTGATCCCTGTCGACCGCGAGACGGTGGATGGGGAGACGCTGTACGTCGCCGCCACGCGTCATAGATAGCGGGAACCGTTGCCGACGTGTTAATTCGACTGATGATCGCGCCCGTACTTGGGACCATGTCCGGTCACGACCACGACCACGACCACGAGGCGGGCCACCACCACGAGTACGTCGACGCTGGCGTCGAACAGGAACCGCGGACGCTGGAGCGGGTGAACCGCCGACCGCCGTTCTGACCGATCCCGACGGCTACGCCGTCTACCCGATCGAGGAGGTATAGAAAGGCACTTGCGCCGACGGCGACGCTACTGCGTATGGACGCAGACGCGGTCGTACTCGACATCGACGGGGTGCTCGTGGACGTGGCGGGCTCCTACCGCCGCGCCATCGTCGAGTCCGTCGACCGAGTGTACGGGCGGACCGTCGACGACGCGGCAGTCCAGCAGTTCAAAAACGTCGGCGGCTTCAACAACGACTGGGAGCTCACCGACGCCGCGGCACTGTACGTTCTCGCACGTGAGGCTGGCTACGACGCCGATGTGACGGCCTTCACCGACGCCGTTGCCGAGGCCGGTGGCGGCCTCGACGCCGCCGAAGCCGTCGTCCGTGACGCCGCCGTCGACGACGCGGTCGTCTTCGACCGCTGGGACCCCGACCACCTCCGCGAGGTGTTTCAGGCGCTCTACCTCGGCGCCGACCTGTATCGCGACCTGGAGGGCGGCGAGCCACCGTTCGAGACGCGAGGGTACATCCACGACGAACCCGTCCTGATCGACGAGGCGACCATCGATGCCCTCACCGAGCGGTTCGCCGTCGGCGTGTTGACCGGCCGCCCCGCCGCCGAGGCGACCATCGCCCTCGATCGGGTCGGCCTCGCCGTCCCCGACGCCCACCGGTTCACCATGGACGACTGGGCGGAGGGCAAACCCCACCCGCGAGCGCTGGTGACGCTGGCGAACCGGCTCGACGCGACGCGCGTGGCCTTCGCGGGCGACACCCTCGACGATGTACGGACCGCCGTCAACGCCGCCGAAGCCGACCCCGACCGGACGTACTACGGGATCGGCGTCCTCACCGGCGGCCTGACCGGCGAGGCGGGTCGGCGGGCCTACGCGGACGCCGACGCTGCCGCGGTGATCGAGACGGTGAACGACCTGCCCGACCTGCTGGAACCGTGACGCCCGACTGGTCCCGATTTCTCCGGGTCGCGGCCATCCTCGTCGCCATCGTGTTCGTCGTCGTCGCGCTGACCGCTCCGCCCGATCCGTACACGCAGCTTCGGGGCGTCGTTCCGGGCGTCGTCGTCGCTCTCGTCGTCGCCTATCTCGTCGCCGTCGGCGGCGAATAGGACCCGTCCCGACAGTCTTACTTCCCGCGGGTCCACAGTCGGACCATGCGAATCGCACTACTCGGCGGGACCGGCGACATCGGTGAAGGGCTCGCTCTGCGGTGGGCCTTCCACACCGACCACGACGTCGTGATCGGCTCCCGCGACCCGGACAAGGCCCGCGCGAAAGCCGAGGAGTACGAGACGGAACTGGCGAGTCGTGGCGTCGACCGCAAGATCACTGGCTTCGAGAACGCGATGGCGGCCGACCGAGCACGGGTCGTCGTCCTCGCCGTCCCCGCCTACCACGTCAGCGACACCGTCGACGCCATCGCCGACAGCCTCGACGACGAGACGGTCCTCGTCCCGCCC
>Ga0207755_100129_pt1 | contig 52284 bp, 41 predicted proteins | sample A23P2SouthBayCA_FD_187734 | JGI IMG/M metagenome (GOLD analysis project Ga0207755, IMG submission 187734) | Aerobic enrichment media microbial communities from Bioluminiscent Bay, La Parguera, Puerto Rico - A23 P2 (SPAdes) | ecosystem: Environmental > Aquatic > Marine > Unclassified ...
CCCGAGGGGTTCTCATTCGCGTCTGTGTGGTCTTCCATGAGTCATGCTCTGTGTTGAATCGCGTCCGCCGGCGTCCTGAATGTTCGCCCCTGACACTGTAGGCAGGATTAGTGTGGGCAAACTCCGAAGATAACGGTAGGCCGTTCGTCTCGAAGCGTTCCATGCTATCCTCAGGTCGGTATACTCAGGCGTGCGCGGTGTATCCGGCGTCGTCAACGGCCTCCACGAGAGCCGTGGCATCCGCGTCACCCTCGACGCTCGCCTGTTCGCTCTCCCTGTCGACGGTCACGCCAGTCACGCCGGAGACCGTTTCGAGCGCCTCTTCGACCGTCTGCTCGCAGTGACTGCACGACATTCCCTCTACGGTGATAGTTGTCGTCATACAGGGATACATACGGTCTCCTCTCTTTAGCGGATTTCCCCTTCGATAGTACTGGTAGAGTGGGGCTCAAACTTTAGATTCAAAGTGATACCTGCGGCCGAAGCGAAACAGACCTTCTAACCACCAGCTGACGGTGTTGAGGAGGATCAGGTGTTGTTGTGGCGCTTTCTGTACGTTTTCGCCGCTAATAAGACATATAGTGCGCCGATAGCCCGAATGCCTGAGCGGAATCGCTCGTTCCATTCTACCGACTCCGGTCGCTCGTACAGGAACGCGGTGGCAAATTTACGATATAGATCGGGAAACAGGAGCACGACAGCACCGAACACACCGGTGAGATTCATCAGCCACGCATACGCCCTGCCGTCAAAGAGGGAAATCGCAGCAATCAGCACACCCTCCGACCGGATTGCTGGACGGACCCACCCTCTCACCGTTCCCTCACCTGGATTCGCAATTGCGAGTTTCTCGAAGAGGTCGACGATCTCATCCGGGAACAGTGCTGAAACAGCGCCGAGGACACCCACGACTGTTCGAATCATACGCTATGGTACGACCGAGACAGATATAATTCCCGCTGCGATCCTACACTATCGAGAACGAGGAGAGTCCAAACAGTAGCGGGGTCGAACCGGGCACGACGTACAGAGACCGCTTTTCGAATGGACATCCCGGATACTCAGGGATTCGGGGCATACAGCGCGTACAGGATCGACAACATCCCAGCTGCGGTGACGAGTGCTGCGACGAATCCCGCTTCGAAGATCGACACCTGGAGGAGTTCGAAGAGGACGCCTTCGAGGAGGCCGCCAAGGCCGACCAATGCGAATCCGGCGGCGACGTACAGGAGTAACTGCGTGTGATGCCGTTGGTACCCGCGATAGGCCTGATATGCGATGACCAGCGCCAGCGCAGTCGTGAACAGTTTGCCGATGACGAATAACGTGTGTTCCATGAGTCAGTCTCCCCGCATCTCCTCGAAGATGGTCGTAATCCGGTCGGCGGGGTCCGGCCGGACGTCGATGCTGACATCGAATCCCTCAGCCTGCAGGAGGACTTCGACGCGTTCGAGGCGCGCCTCGTACTCGCTGTAGTGCCGTCCGCCGGGGTCGACGTGCGTGTACTCCTCAAGAAAGCCCTGCTCAACGAGGCGCGTAACACGGCGCGAGACGGTTGGGCGTGACATGTCGCATTCCTCGCTGAGTTCGTTCGCTGACAACCGGTCGGTCGTCGTCGCCACGAGGATGTCGCGAGCGTACTCGTCGTCGAGGGTGGCGAAGACCTCCGGTGGATCGGGCTCCTCGGTCACGTCTCCCTACTCGCGACAGGAGCGTAATATAGCCCGCCGATTTTCTGACTCAGAACGCCAGCTCGCCGTTATATGCTCTCTCCCGGCCTACTGATAGTTGAAGGTGCAATAATTATGTCCACACTCGACTCCGGTATGAACCAGCTCGAGAGCAAAGTCGGCGGGCTGACCGTCGGTGGGAAAGTCCACAGCCTCAGCGCGTGGTTCGTGCTGGCGCTCCGTCTCATGATGGGATATGCGTTCGCGTATTCCGGGTTCACGAAGATCACCGGCGAGTTCGCGGCGGGGGGCTATCTGTCGAACGTCGCGGCGGCGAACGGCAACCCCCTCGCGGGGATGTTCGCGTGGATGGGTTCGACGCCGTGGTTCGTGGAGTTCGCGAACGTCGCCGTCCCGTGGGGCGAGCTGTTCATCGGCCTTGGCCTGCTCGTCGGCGCGTTCGTCCGCCTCGCAGCGTTCTTCGGCGCGCTCATGATGCTCATGTTCTACTTCGGGAACTGGGACATGGGGCACGGATTCATCAACGGGGACTTCGCGTACATGCTCGTGTTCCTCGCGGTCGCCGCGTTCGCTGCGGGCCGCATCCTGGGGCTCGATCAGTACATCGAACAGTACGAGGTTGGTGGCGAGGCGCTCGTCGAGCGCTACCCTGCCCTCGAATACATCCTCGGCTAATCACGCCGAGCTCTTTCGGAAGTACAATAATGCAAAATCCAATACAAGCACGCGGAATTCGTTCTCTGGGACTCATCGTCATCGGTGCGCTCTCACTGGCCGTCGTCGTCGGGATGGCGCTGACGCACGCGGCCGTCCCCGACGCAATGATGTGGGGCTGGCACGACGGAATGTGGAACGGCGGCCACATGGCCGGGTGGAGTGCCTGGGGCTGGGGGATGATGGTGGTCGGTCTCCTTTGGATGGCACTCCTCGTCGCCCTCCCCCTCTATCTCGTTTACAGGTTGGCTACAGGGTCACGATCGAACGGAGGCTCCGAGGATAGCGCACTCGCTGTCCTCCAAGACCGGTACGCCCGCGGCGAGATCGACGATGAGGAATTCGATCGCCGCCGCGCTCGGCTCACCCCTGACGATGAACGGTAGCGTTCGGTCGTTCCTTACTCGCTGACTTCGGTTTTCACGACGGTTGCTGGACGGGTCGTCAATCGGAGGACGCGGTCGGTGACACTGCCGAGCAGCGCACGGTATTCATCCGGCCGGCGTTTGGTACCGAGTACGAGCAGGTCCGCGTCACAGTCGTCTGCGTGGTCGACGATCGTCTCAGCGGGGCGCCCGTGTTGCATCGTCGTCTCAACGTCGACACCGACGTCCGACGCTCGGCGACGGAGCTCCGAAAGCGTCTCCTCGCCGTGTTCTTCGAGGCCGTGTTCGGGGCCTTCGGCTTCGTCGACGTACTCGTCGCCGCTGTACGCAGTCACGACGTCCTCGTCGACGACGTAGAGCACATGAAGGACTGCGTCGTGGGCGGCTGCGAGCTCAAGTGCGTGCGTTACAGCCTCTTCGGATGCGACAGTGCCGTCGGTCGACAGTAGAATTCGGTCGTACATTCAGTCGGATTTCAAACGCGGGTACATTAAATCTGGATTCCAGTTCTCACCGGTCAAGAGACTCCGCTGTCAACCGTTGATCTTCAGCGAGACGTTCGTCAGTGGTCGTGTCCCTCCATCACCATCGGATGTCCGGTGGCGTATTCGTCTGGGTCTCCCTCGAAGGTCTCCTTACAGGTCTGCGAGCAGAAGTAGTATGTTTCCCCGTCGTGCGTCGCCGACGGCCCGCTGTCGTCGGTCCGCATCCCACATACCGGGTCCCGGTACTGGCCAGGCGCCCCGAGGCCACGGCGGTACACGTACAGGAGAAAGCCCGAAAGCGCGAAGGCGATGATGTTGAGGTAGAACGTGTAGTTGAGTTCGAAGTACGTCTGTTCGGTCGCCGTCTCTCCGCCGGCCAGGTCGGGGACGATGCCGAAGGCGTCAAACAGTAGCTCCATGAGGAAGCCGGTGAACGCCATCGTGACGAAGAAGACGCCGAGGATGTACAGCATGATCTTCCAGCCGTAGTACTTCCGGTAGACGTTCAGTACGGGTATCGTGATGAGGTCGGCATAGACGAACGCGATGACGCCGGCGAAGCTGATGCCGCCACCCCAGAGGGCGACGGCGAACGGGACGTTGCCCATACTCCCGACGAAACTGATGACGGCGATAGCGACGCCCATGATCGCGTTTTCGGCAGTCACAAGCAGGCCGTCACCTTGGATGAACAGCGTGTTCCAAACCCACTGCGGGACGAAGACGATGACAAACCCCGAGATGAGGAAGCCGGCAATGACATCCTTCCAGATCATCGACCACTCCTTGCGGAACTGGTTCCCGACCTTGTACCAGCCACCCCACGACAGCAACTCTTCTCGCCAGCCACCGCGGCTAGACGCCTCCTGTAGGTACGTTTCCATACAGCCCTCCGAGCAGAACTCCAGTGTCTCGCCGCCGTCAGTGGTGAGGGTGTACTCGTCTTTGCCTTCCATCCCGCAGGTCGGGTCCTCGGTAATCCCAGCTTCCTGATCGCGTTCGTTGAGCGTCGCCCGGACCTCATCGAAGAGATTCTCGGGGAGTGTGAGATGGACAATAACGGCCATCACGACGATGAGAATGAGACCACCCAGCAGCTCCGCAAGAAGGAACTCCCAGCCCAGCAGGATCAGAATCATCAGACCAAGTTCGACGATGAGGTTCGTCGACGCGAACATGAAAGCGAGAAAGTTCACCGCGTGTGCCCCCTTCTTGAACAGCCCCTTCCCGATTGCGACGGCGCCGAAACTGCACCCACTGCTCGCCGCTCCGAAAACGGTGGCTTTGGTGAGGCCGTTGAGATCACCGTCGCCGAGGACCTGAGCCATTCGTTCCTTGGAGACGTAGACCTGGACGAGGCTCGTGACAGTGAGCCCCATAATAATCGCCCACGCCGCCGTCCACAGGAAGCCAACACCGATGCGCAGGGCTTCAAGGATGCCATCAGTCATCGTCGCGACCATAGGTATCATTTCGAAGGGATCATCTTTTGCAGTTTTCCTTCAGATAGTTCGGTTCAGAACCCTGGTAAGTAGGGATTCAAAAGAAAACCGGGTGGCAGAAAGCGTAGGTCCAAGGCACAATCGCATTGAATAGTCAGTACGTAGTATTAGTTGAGACCCGATCTCACGGAGGAAACACACTATGCCGACAAAAACAGACGATACGCGACTTGTTACGCTCCTCCTCGTTATCATCGGTGCCGTATTCATCTTCCCGCTGTTCTTCATGGGCTTCGGGATGATGGGATTCGGCCCGATGATGGGCGGGATGTGGGGCGGTGGAATGTGGGGTGACGGAACGATGTCAGGCTGGATGTTCGTCGTCGGCATCGTGATGCAACTCCTGTTCCTCGCCGCCCTCATCGGTGGTGGGTATCTCGTCTACCGCGCAATCACGGAGACTACGAGTGACTCAGACCAGGCACTCGAGGAACTCCGTCTCGCCTACGCTCGCGGCGAGCTGACGGACGAGGAATACGAACAGCGACGGGAAGCGCTTGAACAAGATACCTGATTCCGATTCGACGAAGCTGAGCATGACCAGCAAATCTGACCAGTTCCACGGGACGGCGCGTCCGTCACTTCCAGCGTGGCTTGACCGATACACAACGCTGGGACTGTATGGACTTCTCGTCGGTACTGGACTCTGCCTCGTCGCGTTCCTCACGAATCCAGTTCCCGATCCCTCGTTTCCGTGGGCGACGCTTCCCGAGTCAGTACGATTGCCAATTGAGCAGCCTCGAATCGAGCACTGGCCAGTGACCTACACGGTCGGAATTTGGTTGTGGATCATCGGCTTCCCGGCGTTGTTCCTCGCTGGCTACAGACGGTTCGATACTCGAACGCCATTTGGCTCAACGATATGGCTCGCTGGGCTTCCGACGCTGGCGATGCTCAGCTGGACAACATACTGTCGGTTCTTCTGGCCGAAGCTCCATCCACCAACCTGGAATGCCCCCTCCTACACGTTCGTCTGCTGGTTGTACTGCTCCTCATATGACGTGATCTGGAGTAACGCAGCATACGTGATTGGGCTGTTCGGAATCGTCGCGACACTCCTCGCCATACGACACCAAGACGCAGATGGGTATGCCCTTCTCGGATTTGGACTGCTCGCACTCCCCCTCGGATTACCAGCTCTGTACGAGGGATACCGACGGACGGCACGAACGGCGACCTGAAGAACTTCTTTCCGTGATAATCGTTTAGCACAGGTATGTCCACGACTGTCGAGACGCCCGGCACTGACGAGACGTGTACATACTGTGGGTCGTGTATCTTCGACCACGACCCTATCTGTGTCCGTGACTGTGACGACGACTGTGGGTCACCTATCTACTTCTGTAATTATGCCTGCCTCTCGGCGTACATCAACGAAAATTCCCTTACGACGGGTAATGCATGTGAGTGGAATCCAAATGAAAGTGACTGTTGCTGACAGAGTGTGTCAGTAGATACGTAGCCTTCAGCGACCGGTTCAATCGTTCCGTATCGTATCTAATGAATCCCAACAATCCCGAGGTTCTCCCTCAGGCGTCTCTGTGAGTACGAACGAACGCACGTCGCAAGACTGACAGGAGCACGTACGTCTCGTACTTCTGAGTCCGGCAGTGCTCGCAGGGCTGCATGTCCGCGACAATCTCTTCGATCGCATCATCATACTCGTCGGTGAGCGTGGCGAGCGCGTCCGTAATCTGTGGCTGGACGGCGTCGATCATCTCCTCGACGGCCGGGTCAGCGGAGTCGGGTAGCGAGTACGAGAGAACGATCGTATTCGCGTGATAGTACTTCGTCGTCCCACCGCGCCCCTCCTCGAATCGGACGACGTCGACAAGGCCCGCGTCCCGGAGCTCGTTGATGTGGTGGCGGACCGTGTTTTCCGTCCGGTCGACACCGCGGTCGCCGAGGCTCGCGTGGACCTCAGTCGCGGTCAGTGCCTCCTCTGACAAAATATCGAGGATCATGGCCCGCATCGGCTCGTCGATCGCATCCGAAACTCGAGGATCGCGTACCGCGATGTCCTCGAGTCGGTGATCGGTACCGGAACTGCTCATACGGGAACTGAAAGTGAGCACGCGGGAAAAGGTAGCGGGATGCCAGCGAAGATCCGCCCACCGAAGAACGAATCTCAGACGGAACCACGAGGGCGAAAGCCCTAGACGACCTGTTTGACTGTTCCAATAACCTGTATCTGCACTCAAACATATCATCTAAAAAATACTTATTGGAATACGGGCACTACCTCAATCTGTAATGAGCGACACAACCCAGTTCCGCGTACTCGACTTCGACTGCCCGACCTGTGCGAGTACCGTCGAACGCGCCCTCTCGAACGTCGACGGCGTTCAGCACGTCGAAGTCCACTACGCGACCGGCCGCGTCGAGATCGAGTACGACGACAGCGCCGTTGATCCCGACGCCTTCGCACAGACCATCGAGAGCCAGGGCTACACGCCCCAGCACGCCTAATTCCATGAACAAACAATCGATCACGCAGTACTACCGCAAACACCGGAAGGCCATCGTCACGGCGACGAGCGGCCTGCTGTACGGCGGTGGGTGGGGCCTGGGCTACCTCACGAGTTTCGAGAGGGCAAGCACCGCCATCCTCGTCCTGGCAACGATCGTGGGTGGCTACGACATCGCCAAGACCGCCTACCACGAAGTCTCCAACCGGACGCTCGGCATCAAGACGCTGGTGACGCTGGCCGCCATTGGTGCCATCGTCATCGGCGAGTACTGGGAAGCCGCGGCCGTCGTCTTCCTGTTCAGCCTCGGCAGCTACCTCGAAGGCCGGACGATGCGGAAGACCCGGACAGCCCTCCAGGAGCTGCTGGAGATGACGCCCGATACGGCGACCGTCCGTCGTGACGGGGAACTCCAGGAGGTCCCTGCCCGCGAGGTCGAAGAAGGCGAGGTCGTCATCGTGAAACCAGGCGGGAAGATTCCGGTCGACGGCGAGGTCGTCGACGGCGAGAGCGCCGTCAATCAGGCGCCGGTCACCGGCGAAAGCGCGCCCGTCCACAAGGCCGACGGCGACGAGGTCTACGCCGGGACGGTCAACCAGGAGGGCGCTCTGGAAATCCGGACGACGGGTGCGGGCGCGGATACGACGCTCGAACGGATCATCCGCCGCGTTGAGGAGGCCCAGGAGGCCCAGTCGCCGACCGAGAGCCTCATCGACCGGTTCGCGAAGTACTACACGCCGGCCGTCATCGTGTTAGCAATCGGCGCGTATGCAGTCACCCAGAACGCGATCCTGTCGCTGACCTTGTTGGTTATCGGCTGTCCGGGCGCGCTGGTCATCGGGCCGCCGGTCAGCATAGTCTCGGCCATCGGGAACGCCGCCCGGTCGGGCGTGCTGATGAAGGGCGGCGAACACCTCGAACGTGCCGGCAAGATCGACCTCGTCGCGTTCGACAAGACCGGCACTCTCACGAAGGGCGAGACCACCGTCGCTGACGTCGAGGGGTTCGGCGTCGCCGGCGACGAGGTCCTCTCACTCGCGGCGACCGCCGAGAAGAAGAGCGAACACCACCTCGCCGACGCCATCGTCGACGCAGCTCGCGAGCGCCCGACCGCTGCGACGGACGGTGGGGCGACGGTTGCCCAGGCAGACGATACGGACGCGGGGCGCCATTCGATCCCCGATCCGGACGACTTCGACGTGGTCGCTGGCAAGGGGGTTATCGCCCATACCGATGCCCACGAAGTGGTCGTCGGCAACCGCGCACTGCTGGACGACCGCGACATCGACGTCCCCAGTCAAGTCGCCGACTACGTTCGCGAGCGCGAGGAGCGCGGCGAGACGGTCGTCCACGTCGTCCGTGATGGGGACATCATCGGTGCAATCGCGCTGCGGGACGAACTCCGAGAGGCCGCTCCTGGGGTCGTCGCAGCGCTTCAGGACGCCGGCATCGAGACGGTGATGCTCACCGGCGACAACGAGCGGACGGCCGCCGCCGTCGCCGAGGAAGTCGGGATCGACGAGTACCGCGCCGAACTCCTCCCCGAGGACAAGCAGTCCGTCATCGAAGCCTACCAGGCCGACGGCCAGGTCGTCGCGATGGTCGGGGACGGCATCAACGACGCGCCGTCGCTGGCGACAGCCGATGTCGGCATCGCGATGGGTGCTGCGGGGACGGACACCGCCATCGAGACGGCTGACATGGCGTTGATGGCCGACGACCTCGAACGCATCCCGTACGCGGTCAAACTCAGCAAGGCGACGCGCTGGAACGTCCTCGAGAACGTCGGGCTCGCGGTCCTGACCGTGACCGTTCTCCTCGCGGGCGTGCTCACCAGCTACGTCACCCTCGCGTCGGGAATGCTGGTCCACGAGGCCAGCGTCCTCCTCGTCATCCTCAACGGGATGCGCCTGCTCCGCTACTGACCACCAGACACGATCACCACCACTCATGACATTGAACTCGACTGCGACCGACGTGACTCAGGCTAGAACCAATTGGCAGGTCGACTACGACGCCGCGCCGATCGAAATACGGGACCCCGTCGCGGAGGCCCTCGGCGTCCTCGAACCGGGCGACCCGTTCGTCATCACCTACACGGACGCGGTGAAAGAGGCGGGCCACTCCTGTCCGACCGCCTCGGGCGCCTACCGGATCGTCCAGCTCGGGCTCGACGCTCTGTATCCCGACGACTATCCAGTCCGGAGCGAAATCGAGGTCCAGGCGGCCGGCCCGGGGGACGATGCTGCCTACGGTGTGATGAGCCGCATCATCTCGTACGTCACTGGCGCGACCGAAGACGACGGATTCAGCGGGCTCGCCGGCGGCTACGGCGACCGCCGCGACCTCCTCGTCTTCGACGCGTTCGATCCGGACACGGCGGAGCCGACGTTCCGGTTCCAGCGAACCGACACGGACGAGACCGTCGAGGTGACCTACCACGTTAGTGACGTTCCTGACGGTGGACCTGCAATCGGGAATCTTCAGGAGATTCTCGACGGATCGGCGAGCGACCAGCAACGGGCGGCCTTCGCGGAGGCGTGGCACCGCCGGGTGCAGGTCGTCTTCAGCGACGACTCGCTGTTCACCGTCAAAGCGGTGTGAACGCGACGGTCTACCCCTCACACTCGGAATAAGTTACTGCCGTACGCTATCGATCTCTTCTAGCGCCTCAGTAGCGACATCACCGAGTTCTCCCGCCTCGATGTGGGAGTACCGCTCTCGAACCATTTCTTCAGAATTATCCAGATACCGGGCCGCCACCGTGTACCCGAACGCGCGAACGAGGACCTCACCCATCCCACGACGGCCGCCGTGCGGAGCAAGATAGTCGTGTTTCGGGTGGTCGATATCGATCTCGGCAGCCTCTGAGAGTCGCTGAAGAATCGACCGTGCGCCGTCCGTCGTGATCGACGGCGGCCGAATGTCCTCATCGAGCGTTAGCAGCAGGTCGCGAGTGTACTCCGCACGGCGTTCAGTGATTGCTTCTGGGCGTTCCCCTCGTTCGGCTAGCTCTTCCCGGACGAGTTCCGCGAGCGTCCGTTGGTCGAACGTCGGAAACACCGGCCACCGCTCCGTCGGCGGGTCCATCAGCTGCCGATAGCTTCGCAGCGGTGAAATCACCGGATCGGGGAGACTGGCAGCGTCCCACTGCTGTTTCTTTCGGTAAACGTCCATACTCCCGTCGTCGAGGGACAGATCCTCCCAGCGGACGCCACGCCGGCGCGGATCGTTTGGGTCCCGAAGGAGTTCCCCAACGCGGACAGCTGTGTACGCGAGGACGAACACCAGAGCCCGGTCACGAGCCGCCTTCAGCGCCGCGTAGCGTCCTCGCTGCTTGTCGAGGGGGTCAGTATCCTCCAGGAGTGTCGTGTACGCCTCGACGGCGTCGCGGGCCCGTTCGTCGACGTAGCGGGTGAAGGCGTGGCGCTGTTCGGACGTCCAGGCCTGTTGGTCTCCGGGCTTTCGGCCGTCGTCCTCCGGCAGTGGCGCCATCGCACTCGCTCGCTGCGCGTAATGCGCTTCGAGATATCCCTCGTTGACGCACCACCCACACCACGCAGAGATATAGCGGTAATAGGTTTGTACCGTGTTCTGCTTGAGGCCCCGATCTCCACCGAGATGCCGGGCGTACTCCCGGAACACGCGTTCGTCGAGATCGTCGAAGGTCGGCTCCCGGTCGACGTCGTCAGGGACGATCCCGGTCCAGTCGTCGTCGCCGCGGTCGCCGGCGGCCCACTCGGCGAACCGCTCGAGCTCGCGTGCAGCGTTCCGTCGATAATTTCCGCCGTCGCCACCGCGGCCTTTCCCCTTGTCTTGGAGGTAGCGCTCGAAGCTGTCGTCGAGCGGCGTCGAAGGCGCTCGATCAGGCATCCACCGGTCCTCCACCGTCCTGCGGGCCCGGTCTCGGTGCCTCTACCCCGGGGGAAGCGCCGTCGTGAGGCGATTGCAGCATTCGTGCTTCACCGACGGTGGCGGGGTACTTCAAAGTGGTCGTGATTACGAGCATAATCAGGACCACTTTCTGTATTCGAGCTTTCGGGAGAATTCGGGGGTCTAGAGTCTCTTAGCGCCGAAACTCTGCACTTCAGAATATTATATATCGTATATCGCTATACAAAATCTCGGGCCTCGCTCTGCGCGAGGTCATCCGTCGCCGAGTTCCGAAAGCCGAGCCTGAATTTCCTCAGAATCCGCATCAGAGAGCGCCTCAATACCGAACTGGACGAGTAGCGGGTAGAAGTGGCGGTTCTTCTTGAACTCGTCCTGGCCCGCCTTTCGGAGCTTCAGCTGGGACTCGAGGTAAGTGTCCTCCATCTCATCGAGGACATCGTCGGGAATGTAGATCGTCCGCCCATTCCACTCGTCCTTGATGTTCGTCTTCGTTTTGCTCGTTTCGTTCGTTTCACTCGTTGAAGTCGATTCGGTCGTTTCGGTCGATGAACTGGTTTCCACCGTTTCACTCACCTCACTCGTTTCGCTGGAATCAGCCTCGTCGTCCTCCTCTTCGTAGTTGCCCTCGATGCCGGATGCATCGCCCCAGCCGTCAGTCATGCTTCCACCTCCTCAGGTGCGGTCTTCTCAAACGTCTCGTCGAACAGGTCGGCGATCTCGTTGAACAGGTCGCGTGCATCCTCGACGCGCTGGTTCTCCTTGCCGAAGCCGAAGACGGACACACCCTCGCCAATCGACTGAGAGAGGTCGGTCCGCTTCGGGATCTCGAACACTGGGAGGGAGTACGCCGACTTGATCTCCTCGATAGTGTCGCGATGCTCGGCGTTCTGCTCGACACGGTTACAGACGATGGCGAGCCGATTGATGTCTCCGTACGCCTGTTCGAGGGAGCTCAGCTGCTTTGCGAAAATCTGGAGGCTGTTGGCGTTGAGCTTCTCGGGAATGACGGGGATGACGACGTTGCCGGTCGCGACCAGGGCGTTGTCGGTGAGGACGTTCAGAGATGGCGGCGTGTCGACGATGATGTAGTCGTAATCCTTGTCGAGCTCGTCGAGAGTCATCTCCAGCCGCTCGCGACTCTTTGGCGCCTCAAGCAGGGTCTGGATGTTCTTGTTGTTCGCGAGCTTCTCGCTGGCGGAGAGGATGTCGAATTCCTCGTGCTCGACGATGATGTCGTTCACCGACTCCATCTGGTCGAAGTCGAGGACGTCGAACAGCGTTGTACGGTCGGTATCGTAGTAGAGGTCGTTGTAGCCAAGCGAGCAGGTGAGTCCTCCGTGGTAGTCGATATCGACCAGGAGGACGTCGTGGCCTCGGGCGGAAAGTGCGCCGCCAGTATGAATGACGTCAGTTGTTTTCCCCGCGCCTCCCTTCTGATTCGCCACCGTGATTCGTGCGGTATTGGTGTCGGCCATTATCTTCGTTTCTCTCGTTATGTTCGTTTTGTTCGTTTTGGTCGTTTAGTTCGGTGCGTTCGGTGAGGGTGTTTCACTCGGTGAGAGGATTACCACGATGTTAAAACCAGCTGTTCGTTCCACTCGTTGAAGGAGTTTCGTTCATTTTCATCATATTGTTCGTTTCTCTCGTTTTGCTCGTTTCGTTCACCGAGCACTCTGTGTTCCGGCGTCGGTTCGGCTCGTTCCAGTAAATTCATTCATTACTCGAAATACCCTCGTTTCGTTCGTTTCGTTCGTTCTATTCGTTTCTCGAAGGTTGCCATCAAGAGCTCGTCCTGACCTATCGCAAGGTGGGTGAATTGGCGAAGACAGAGGCTTAATCTACCAAATCCACCATTGACCGTAGTTCCGATTCCATCTCCGTCAGCTGATCCGACACCCAATAAAACCGCTCCTCTATCCCCCCGTCAGTAAACCGGAGTGAAGCTCGTACGTCACGATTCCGGTCATGTTGGAGGAGGGCGAGAGCGTACGCGAGCATCTGCGGTCGATAGTGTTCCGCGAGCTCATCCGATGTCGTAGCGGAGAGGTCGTTGGTCTTGTAGTCGATTATGTGGAATGCGTCCGGCGTGACGAGCAGCCGGTCAATATCACCGACAATCCGCGAGTCATCGATCCGAGCGACAACAGAGTACTCGTCGTAAACATCCTGAAGCTGGGTATCGGACTCAATGTGATCAACAAATTCGACTGCATCAGCAGCGTGGTTGACAGCATCACGGAGGTCCGATTCTGTCGGCTCCTCACCAGCCATCTGACTCAAACGACGGATCAGGGTGGTCCACTCGTCTCTCGGTGGACGAAGTTCGTTAATCCGGTGGACGACCGTCCCAAACGTCGTTGGACTCAGGCCGGCCGACTCCTCACGTTGAGAGTAACTGTGACCGTCTGGAGACGCATCCGCCACCGCATTCACAAGGGTCGTAGCCGCGATCCGTTTCGCCCGCGCTAACGACGGCGGTGAAGGAATCGATATCTCCGGCGCTGAATCAACAGCGTCGTCGTCGGTGTACCAGTCTACTGGGCGCGGGGGCCTGCGAACAGTATAGCTGGCTCCATCTATCTCACCACGGGCCTGTCCGTCACGAACCGCCTCGGCGACAAGTGCTCCGTCGAGGAGGGCTGGCTGTAACCAGTCGCGCCACCGGTCTGCGTCGTCGAAGGCTGCAGGCTCGCCGAGTTCGATTGTACCAGACTCGTCGACGTCGATGTCGTGCGTGCCGCAGAGCAGGAGGTGATCCCGCGTTCGTGTACACGCTACGTAGAGGAGGCGTTTCGACTCTGCACGCTCCTGAGGACGCGACTGACGGTCGGCATACTCGTGGACGGCCGTCTTCTCGATGGAGAACGCATCGCTCGGATTCGGCCCGCCGACTGCCGGCACCGGCGGCGCGTCATCAGTTCCGTCCACGAGTCGAACGTACCCATGGTCGTCGACGGAGCGACCGAAGTTGAGGTCACTACCGAGATCGGGGACGGTGACGATCGGGAACTCGAGTCCCTTCGCGGAATGGATCGTCATGATCCGGACGCCCTCGGCGTCACCCGGAATATCTGCCTCCCCCTCACGAGGGTCGATCTCGGCTTGGCGGTCGATCCGGTGGAGCAACCCGGCTGCGGTATGAACCCCGCTCTCGCTCCAAGTGCGGACCTGATCGCGGAACTTCTCGACGTTCGCGACGGCCTGTCGACCGCGTTCGTCAGCACTCACACTAGCCAGATACCCGGTGTCGTCGATCACCCGGGACAGTAGGCGGTTCCACGGGAGGACACCATCTTCGGACGGCGTCGCACAGCCGCTGAGGGTCCGCCACGTTGTGAGGAGGTCGAACGCGTCCGCGAGCTGGGGATCGTCCGTCTCGGCGAGCGCGTCCCATACTGAATCAGCCTCTGCGACAGTCGGTGCGAGGCGATCATCGGTAAATCCGAACAGCGGTGACCGAAGCACCCCGTAGAGGGAAACATCGTCCTGTGGATCACCGAGTACCCGAAGCAGGTTCGTGAGCACCTGGACCTCGGGCGTATCGTAGAACCCGACGCCACCGACGACAGTGTAGGGGATGTCGTACTCCTCGAGGGCACGCTGATACCGATCTAGATGGGTTCGCCGGCGGAGGAGGATTGCCGTGTCGTCCGGCGTAGCGTCGCGATGAACACCCGTGTCGGGGTCTTGGACTTGCGGCGGATCGTCGAACAGGTGGGTCAGTCGAGCAGCGAGCGCTTGCGCCTCGGCCTCGATGGTGTGATCTAGGGCACCCTCGGCAACCGGATGGTCGTCGCCGAAGAGCTCTGCTGCCGTATCGGCATCGTCGGGGACAGCGAGATACTCGACGCTCCCGGTCAGTCCCTCGATGTCCTCGACACGGTCGCGTTGCGTACTCAGTTCCTGCGGTGGCGCTTCGTAGGGTTCGTGGGTGTCACCCTCCGGCTGGAACAAGGACTCGAAGAGCTCGTTGAGGAACGATAACGGCTCGTCTAACGTCCGGAAGTTTCCGGAGAGTTCGAGCGCGGTCGGACTCTCGGCGTCGCTGTCGGGAACGTCGTCAACCCCACGGAACTCGTTGACGGCCTGAAGTTCCGCTCTCGCTTCCCCGAAGGTCGTCACGTCGGCGCCACGGAATCCGTAGATGCTCTGTTTCTCGTCGCCGACCAGGAAGACGTTCGACGCCGTCTGCTCGTCGACGCCCGTGAGGAGCTTGACTAACTCCCACTGGCGCGGGTCAGTGTCCTGGAACTCGTCGACCATCACGGCCGCAAACTGGTCTTGAAGCCGCTCCGTGACGGCATCGTTAGCTCGCAAGAACTCGAGCGTCGTCTCGATAACGTCGGGAAAGTCGAGTGTATCCCGACGGTCCTTCTCGTCGGTGTAGGTTGCGAGGACGTCGTCGAAGACCCGCATCAGAGCCAGCGCGTAGTGAGCGCTATTTTCTTCCAGTTCCCCGGGCGTCGTCTCGACAGCGTCCTCGTGCGGTTCGACGGCCGCGATGGTCGCGTCGATGGCGTCTTTCAGGTCGTCGTAGACGTCACCGTACTCACCCCAATCGTCCCGGTCACCGACGACGTACCCCGAACTGCTGTACAGGCCGCCGTTCTTCTTCTCACAGGCCTCGTACAGCTCGAGGATTGCCTGCTGAGAGTCGCGAGGATCGCTTTCCTCCGGGTCGTCCGAGAGTGTCGTCGCGACCTCGGTGAAGGTCCGGTAGGCCCGAAGACCGTCCTCGTCGGCGATAGTGTCCTCTCGGTCGACGCGGTTCGCGACCGTTCGTAGCTGCTCAAGGAGTCCGTCCGCATACAGCGTCTGTCGGGCGTCGGCGACGTCGAGATCACAAACGACCTCCCAGCAGATATCGACGTATTCGTCGACCTCCGCATCACGCCACTCCTCGAGGACCGCCTCGCTCTGTGGGCGCTCATCGAGTAATCCAGCGAGTACATCGACCAGCTGGTCACGACCCCAAAGCTGCGCGAGGAGCGCGACGTCGTCATCGTCCTGGTTGCGTTCGAGGAACTCCGTCACGACTTCGCGTTGGAGTGTCGCTGCGCCGTCTTCGTCGAGCACGTCGAAGCCGAGCGGGACCGTAGCCTCGACGGCCCGTTCTCGCAGGAGCCGGGTACAGAACGCGTGAATGGTGTGGACGTAGCCGTCCTCCAGATCGTCGAGGACGTTTCGCCAGCGGTGGTAGGCCTGTGGAGAGTCGACAGCTTCGAGTCGGTCGTACACCTCCTCTCGGACACGCTCAGTCAGTTCGGCAGCGGCCTTTCGCGTGAAGGTGATGGTGACGATATTCTCCGGCGTGAGTGACGGGTTGTCGGCCAGTATCGTCACGTACCGCTCAGTGAGCGTCGTCGTCTTCCCCGTCCCAGCGCCGGCAGTGATCGCGACGTTCCGGCCCTGGACGAGCGCGTCCTCCTGTTCCTCAGTGAGCTGAATCTCCTCGGGTTCCTCAGTCATCGCTCATCACCGCCTCGATATCCTCGTCGTCGCGAACACGGAGCGGAACGTACGCAGCGTCGTCCTCGTTAACCTCGTCAACAAACTCCCGCTTGCGGTGATGGCGGACATCGCACGCCCGACGGTAGTCACAGTATCGACAGTTCGCACCCCGAGCAGACAGAAGCGTCGTGTGGAACCGTCCGTTGCCGATCGCCTCGTCGATCTGGCCCAACCACTCCGGAACGACATCGTTCAGGAACCGGCGGAGTTCGACCTCGGAATCGAACTTCGACTCGACGCCGCGTGGAACCTTGAGGTCGTTTGGCGGTCGCACCTGATAGTACGTCGCAGAAAGCGATCCCTGCTCGAACAGGTCACCGTCGACGACCTCGGCGGCAGCAAGCAGATAGATGGGGAGCTGGAACTTCGTGCCGCCGGTCGTCTTCGTCATATACGGTGCCCGTCCAGTCTTGTAGTCGTAGAGCGTGAGCGTCGGTTGTTCGCCACCCTGGCTCACGTCAACGCGGTCGATGTATCCCCGAATCGAGACAGTCGAGCCGCCCGGTCGTTCGACTGTGAACGGCCCAGCATCCGAGTCGGGGAGTCCCTCGCCGAACGGAGCCTCGAACAGATGTGGGCGAGCGGCGCCGTCCCGCGAGAGTTCGTTGTCGAGGAAGGTAGCGAACAACCCCTGTTCAGGTGCGTCGTGGGGTGTGCTCCCGGCCACGTACGGAGCACTCTCGCCGTCACCCAGGCCCGCGAACAGCTCCGCCTTCCACCGTTCGTAGAACAGGCCGTCGTACTCGAAGTCAGCATCCCGAAGTTCCTCAACGGCGATCTCGCGAAGGTGCGTCGCCAGGTCGTCCCGGTCGAAGTCTGTGAGATCTACACCATCCTCGGTCTCGTCCTGCAGATCCGCGAAAAACCGTTCTAGAACGTCGTGAACGTACGACCCGGTTTCGAGGGGCGTGGGGACGACTTCGACATCATCGGGATCCTCGATTCCGAGCACTTCGTCAGCGTAGAACTTGAACCCACACTCGACGTATCGCTCGATTCGACTCGCGCTGTAGGGTTCCCGCGCCGACGGAGGGTATACCTCATCGACTGTCTCGGGTTCTAACACGCCATCGTGTTCAGAGAGGCCAGCCGTTCCCCTGTTGTCCGCACAGTGGAGCCCCCGATCAGTGCGCTTGGTCTGCTCGGGGGAGAGGTCACCTCGGTCGCCGGCGCGGCTGACTGCCGCACGGTGGTCGGCCGATGAAGCGACGTGCCGCTGGAGATCTTCGCGAGAGCCCACGCGGTCGTCGACGCCGTCTTCGGGTTCGATGCCGGTCACGCGCTGGAGTTCGTCGAGGACCGGCGACCGGACGACGGCGGATTCGTCGTCGCCCGTCTCTGGTGTGGTGATCGTAAGTTCGTCGACATTCGCGAGCAGCGTCGCGAAGAGATAGCGGCCACGGAGTCGTTCGTCGCCGGTGTCGAATCGCGGATGGGCGTCGGTCATCTCCTCGAAGAAGGCCGGGCGTTCCGGCGTCACCGGGAAGTGCTCGCTCGTCAGTCCCACGAGAAACACCTTCTCGAACGAGCGCATCCGGGCGTCGAGCAACCCCATCACTTCGACGTGACCGCCAGCAGCGCGCTGCGGAACCCGGATCGGAACACCATCGAACGCACGGGTGAACAGTGCCAACGGGGAGAGATCGCTATTGACCGCCGCCAGCGACTCGAACGAGGAGAGGACCTCGTCTACGAGGTCGTAGGCTCGCTGTTCGACGGCTTGCTCGGCGCCGCTGGCGTAGTCCTCCGTCGCCCCCTCCAAGTCGAACCGGTCGTCCAACAGTCGCCGGAGCGTCTTGGTTGCGCCCTCGACGTCGCCCGTTCGGAGCGTCTCTAGCGTTGCCAGTAGGTTCTCGATCAATTCCGTCGCCTCGTCGTCGACGTCATCGAGCAGGGGTGACACAGAAACCGTGTCGCGCCGGCGAGCAGCTGCCGTGAGAGCGTTGGCTTGGTCGGTATCGACGACGTTGACCAATGGATTTGCTAACAGGGACGTGAGGTCCTCAGCACGGGGGTCGGATTCGGCGAGGTTCAGGAGGTCGTGTACAACGCTCCCGGTGAACGTCCGGTTCAGCTGTGAGGCGGCAGTCGTGACGTGCGGGATGTCGAACGTATCGAACGTGTCCTCGACGTACCCCGAATAGGCCTCGGTCCCGGGGACAACGACAGCCAAGTCGTCGGGATCGCGACCATTGGCCAACTCAGTCCGGAGCTCGCGAGCGACGAAGCGAATCTCGCGCTCGGGCGTCGGGAGTTCACGCCACCGGAGCGCGTCTGGAGCAGGGACGGTGTCGGGATCCGGGCGGTAGAGCGACTCGGTGATCGTACCGAAGGCCCGCCCTGACTCGTCGACGGGCTCGAGTTCTACTGTTTCAAAGTCAAGTGCGTCGTAGACCTCCAAGGCGTCCTCCGCAACGGCGTCTACTCCGCTCCGACCATCTTGGTGAAGCGGCAGCAGTGCGATCATTGGAAGTTCGTCGACGAGGCGTTCGATGAGTCCGCGTTCGACGGGGCGGAACTCGTGATACCCGGAGAGGACGACGACATCCAGTTCCGGGGAGAGCGCCGATAGTGACTGCTCCGCCGTCGCCACGGCGTCGAATATTTCTCCCCGGGTACAGACCCACTCGTCGACGTAGTCAGCGTGGAGATTCCGGTAGTGTCGGTACGCGTCGACAGTGGCTGTCGCGATACGGTCATCGAGAGCGGAGCCCTCGAACTCCGCTACGAGCGCGTCAGCGGTACCGACGCCGGCGTCGTCGAAGAGTGAGAAGCGACTGCTGAACGAATCAGCGAGGGCGGCAGAGGCCGGTTCGCCAGCAAGAGCACCATCTGTCTCGGCTGTTGTGCGGTCAAGCGCGTACTCCGCGAGTCGACGGTTCAGCTGCCCGGAGAGCGGTTGGACCGGTCCGTGGAGATGCTCGTACCACTCCCGAACGACTGCGTCGAGCGTCTCGGCACGAAGACTGAGAGGGTCGTGTGTCGTAGCCCAATTGTCCTCAACTTCACTTCGACGAGCGTCGTTCCGGGTGATGTAGAGAACACTCCCAAGTGAATTCTCAGCAATCTCCGCAGCCCGTTCAAAAGCCGCCTTCTCTAAATGTGCATGCTGAGAACCAGTTAGGAGCGTAGGGGTCATCGAATACAGTCCTCAAGATATCGCTCTCACTTCATTTTTATTGGTTCCTCTATGCGTATTCTGACTAACGCGGAGTGAATATCCAACAATGACAAATAGTAAAGTGGGTTGGTTGACTCCACCATCGTATGAACACTCTACCGGACGGCGATAACGGACCGCCGTCTCTTTCCCGTACATTCTCTCCCGAAGAGGTCAACATGGATTTGACCATGTGCGGCCTCCTACCTGACCGAGCAGAAGAGATCGCTCGGTTGTACCGTGAACACGGGAACTGGAACCAGGTCAAGGAAATCTGGTTTGAGGAACGACGTGCGAACCGAAGTACGAAGGGGAGTTCCCAGAAGATATACCGCGTTCTCTCATCACGATTCAAAAACGCACCTGCCACCCTCCCTAATCCAAGTCAACTTCCCACCGTTTTGGATACCTGTTCGTCATCGCGAGACAAAGCTCAGGTGCTCTACCTCTATCTGGTCGCCGATGACGCGCTCGTTCGATATGCCGTTCACGAATATGCCCGACGCCTTGCTGAGGACTTTCCCGAACCTCTTGACTTCTCTAATGAGACACTCACCTCTGTCTTGAATCAGTTCGAATACACTGACGAGACACCGTTCGACTATGCGGACTCAACGACAGAGAGATGGTGCGAAGGACTGCGGTCAGTTATGCGCGAGATCGGCGTCCTGGAGAATCAGCAAACGGTCGTCGGTAATCCACCATCACTAGGAGAGACGCCACTCCTTGTCGCAATGGGCTACTCGTATGAGGAAGGCGACGAAGAGTGGTTCGAATCACCAACTGGACTCCAGTACCTATTCCAGCCGAGTGCCCGTTGGGAGGAACTCTACAATCGGGCAGCAGAGACTGAGGCGTGGGAGTTTGTCGAGCTCCATGGGAGTCTCCAACTGTGGCCGACCGACGAGCCGTACTCATCGATTACGAGTGGAGGGATCTGAATAATGGTCGACACAACGTGGTTTGAGGACTTACCGGAGGACTTCGAGGAATCGGTACGCATCGACCGCGAGGACCAATCTGCAGACGAGAAACGTCACCGGAAACAAGCCATCGAGTCATATCACGTTACGGCTGACTCCCAGCGGTTCCTCGAAGACTTCGTCAAACGACTGCTCGGCGAAGCAGAGGATATGCGTACGGGGTCGAACTACTGGCTCTACGGTTACTACGGGAGCGGAAAGAGCCACCTCCTAACCGTTCTGGATGGGCTGATGGATACTCAGTGGCTCCAAGACCGCTCCGACGAGGTTTGGAGGAACCTCGTCCCGGATGCGTCAGCAAGCGGGGACCTCGATACGCTCCGAACCCAGTGGGAATCCGTTCATTCCGAATATCACGTCATCCCTGTCTCAGTGAACCTACTGAAGTATCAGGGTCAGAAGCAACGCAGCTTTAGTGAAATCGTTCTCCGGCACGCCCACCAGAATCCGATTCTCACGGGCGTCAATAACGGGGTCTCGACTGGACTGTCCTCCCAGCTTGACGTCGCATACTTCGAAGACTGGTATCAAACGACCGACGCCTGGCCAGAACGAGAGGATCGAGCTGCATCTGTCGTCGAGGGAGTGACACCGGATCAACCGAGATACGAGTGGGGAACTGACGGTCTCTGGACCGACGTCCAGGAGTACAGTGCGCTGTCCGACGTTGTGCTTCCGAAGCTGTTCGAGGGCGTCACGGGGACACGCGACGGCTACACCGATCTCCAACCCTCGGATATTGACCCAGAAGAGGTTGTCAGTCGACTGGAATCGCTACGCCAGGAACGTGAAGCGGAACTTGAGCAACCGGTCAAACTCGTCCTCCTGCTCGACGAGGTGAGCCTCTTCATTGGGACCGACTTCGAGCGGCTCACCGAACTACAGACACTCGCGGAAAACGTCGACGACATCGGAGACGGCGACATTCAGCTCGTCGCGACGGCGCAGGCAAAAATCGAAGACGTCCAACCCAAGTTCGCGGCCCACGGGGCCGATTTCAGTATCGTCAAAGACCGGTTCCCGCACCGGTATCAGCTCCCGAGCAAGCACGTCGGAGACATCGCCAAACGCCGGCTGTTCCAGAAGTCAGAGACGGGCGAGGATGCGGTTCGGCGAGTCCTTGACGGCGCCGATGTGAAACCGGCTGAGTCGCTCGTGTACAACGAAATCAAACAGAACACCAAGCCGCCACTCGATGCGATTGGTGATGAGGAGCTCGTAGAGTTCTACCCCTTCCTGCCGTATCACGCGCCGTTGTTCCTCGAAATCCTGTTCAATCTCCGTCGAGAGGCGAACGACCCGGCAAAGTCCATCTTCTCGGGGACTGCCCGTGCCATCCTCGCACTCATGCACGGGTTGCTGGACGACTGGGTGGACGAGGGCAAGGAAGACCATATCGTCTCGCTGGTCGATTTCTTCGAGTTGATCGAGCCAGAACTCCGTGAGATCTTACCGCAGGATATGCGGGTCGTCGAGGGCGCCGAAGAGACGACCGGCATCGCTGACGAGGTAGCCGACGACGAAAGTGAGCTTCAAGAGTTCGACCTCGACGTTGCGAAGGCCGTACTCCTGCTCCAGCACGTCCACGAAATCGTTCCCCTGAACGAGGGGAATATCGCGGTCGCCGTCATGGACGACCTGAACGGCCAATCGTGGATTAGCACGACCAATCGGGTCGAGGAATCACTGGATCGACTGCAGAAGTTCATTCGACCGACGCAAGACGAAAGTGGGCCTCGCTATCGGTTCGCGACCCAGGAAGAACGCCTCATCTACGACGAGACCGAGGAGAATGAAGCCGACCCCGACTGGGACGACGTCGTCGACACCTTGGACGAACATCTCTGGAATCGCATCACCCAGGACCTATCGCTACCAGAGTCAGTCCCGTACGGAGAATCCAGTGACGAGTACCCCGTTTCGTATCACTTCGGACTCGACGGGACAACATTCGAGAGCAGTATTGAAGCCGAAGGTGGGCTAGACATCGACGTCGATGTGCAGGGCGTCCGCCCAGATATAGAACCAGAGCAAACCGACGAGGACACGCTCTACTGGGAGATCGACACGGATGGCCTCCAAGATCTTCGCAAACGAATGATTGAGTGGTGGGCGCTTCGCGACGCAATTGCGACGCGTGACGCCCCACCAGCCGTCGAGCGTGACCTCGAACAGCGTGCCAACGCCGTCCGAAGTAAGCTGACGAGCGCAATGATGAGTGGCTCCTATACAGTTAAAGATCGGACGGACATCGGCGGTCTCTCGAAGGCAATACAGGCCACTGTCGACGTCGCCTATCCCGACGACTTCCACCCGATGATGCTCCAGGTCGACGAAAGTCGGCTACGAGAACTACGCGAACTCGACAGCGATGCACCGCTCCCTCCGTGGGCACGAACAATCCAAGTCCCCTCATCGAACCAGAATGGTGGGCAGGGTAAACAGACGATTCAACGAAACGTAATGTCCCTCACCGGCCGGCAGTTGAAAGGCCGCGACGAGGGACTCAATATGAACACCGTTCTCGACGGGATCGTTGAGGAGAAGCCATTCTACGACGAAGCCCGCCCTGCTCTCTGTGCGATCATCTGGGGGTTCTGTCGGGAGGGAAGACTACTGCCAATCGACGAAGACGGAAACACGCTGGAGGATGAAGCTGTCCTTGACCTCGACAGCCTCTCGACGACGAGGTTGAAACTCCTTCCACGCACAAACTTGAGCAAGCTGCTGGAGGAGGGTGGATTCAAGGAGACGACTGAAACGGTCGCTGATGGTCTCATCCACCTCCAAGAAGCTAACCAGCAGATTCGCTCGAAGCTGACCGGACTTCGCGAAGACGTCACGCTAGTCGTCGACACCGACGTGCGAACCGACGAAGTCGCTGGCTTACTCAATGCGTTTGCTGATGAGCTGGCGGAACGAATCAATACTACCGAAAATCGCATCTCAACTGTCAAGTCACAAGATGACGGTATCGAGGATGTCATCGACGAGACCAACGAGGCCCAAGAGTGGGTCGAAGAGGTAACCGACGTCTGGAACCGGCGTCTTTCGACACTACAACAGCTCGACGCGGTACTAACGATTCGAAACCGCCAGTTCGACTGGGTTGACGAGGACGCTCAAACTTCCATCGAGTCCCGCTCATCTGCGGTCTCATCGTTCGATGGGGAGTGGTGGACGACCGATGGGTGGAGTACACTCTCCGAAGAATTAGTTCCCGACCTCGTACCCGAACTTGAGAGGTCGTGGAACGCGTTCGTTGACGAACGAGGCCTGCGTGAACTAGTCAGTCGTATTGAGGAGCATCCATGGATTCTCCCAGCTACTGATCTCCCCGCAGGCGTCCACGTCGCCTTCGAAAGCGAGTACATCACCCCGATGCGCCACCTCCAGCAGTGGTACGAAACCATCGAGAGCGCGATCACGGTGTTGTCTACCGATGCTGATTCAGACGATATCGTCGAGATCACTGACGACTTGGCGCAGTTAGAGCCGCTCGCTGAAACCATCGGGTACAGTCCAGGTGAACTGGATGGCCGGCTCGATGAACTGTCGTCGATCGTTGGGGATCGAACGCCGGACGACGTCGATCAAATCGGCATCGTTCCTGACGATCGGCAGAAACTGAATCGTCGGCTGGAGCGTCTCGTGGAACAGCAAGATCTTGATATCGAGGAGACTGACGAAGGGGTGATTATTCGATGAGCCAGACGAGTTCGTCGCCGTATCGTGAATTCAAGGAGAAACTACGGACGTTCGCTCAGGGGCAACACGGGATTCGTAACCCGTTCGTCATCGCTGCTGTCGACCCAGCAGTCGAGCATCGGGTCGCAGATAGGCTCGCAACTTGGTCCGATGGACGAAAGGAAGCTCCAGAGATCCCTGACAACGTAACCGTCCAGCCGATCTGGCTTGACGAACTCCTGCCACGGACCGATGTGTACAAACTCCTCGTTGACCTGGGCGAACCCCTGGCTGAACTCGAGGGCGATACGTCGCCAGGTGAGCGGATCGAGGAGACGATGCAGGACCGGCTTGCTGAAGAACTCGTTCAGAAAATGATCGAACACGAGCTCAGCGAAACCCAGCTGGAGACCCAGAGCCATGTGGTACTCTTGCTAAATCTCGGCAGTCTGTATCCGTTCACGCGTGCATCGGAACTGCTGGACGAGCTTGACCGTCGGAACGTAAAGTCCACCATCGGAATCCCATTCCCGGGGGACGTCGTCGGCGGGAAGCTGAGCTTCTTCGGCGGTGAATCACGCCATTACTACCCCGCCCACCAGATTGACGGCCAGATCCAGGGGGTGCATCTCCAATGACTATCGACGACCTCTTCCACAGCGATCCGACGCGACAGCTCGAAGAAGTACAGAAAGTCAACGCTCGCGAACGGGCTGAGACTGACGTGAGAGAGTTCTATGAAACCGACAGTGCCGAGCAGGTCCTCGAAACGCTCGGCGAAGCTATCCAGACGCATCCCGGTGAGGCCGCGCGGTTCCTCTACATCCACGCGACGTTCGGTTCGGGGAAGACCCACCTCCTGAAGCTGGTCGGCCTCCTCGCCGACGACGAATCCGAGTTCGCATACCTGGGTGATCGACTTGCCGAACAGTGGCCGGGGTTCGACGAACTCCAGCAGTCAATCACAGACTCTCACGTCGACCGCCTCAAGCCAGTTTTCCTCAACCTGCTTGACCGCGATGCGTCGAAAGAGCCGCCGCTGCCGTTCCTCATCTTCGAGGCGATTGGTCGGGATCTCGGATATCCAACCGACCCGAACTGGCTGCTCGAGTGGGCCTGGACCCTGGATATGGAGTACGATGGGGTCTGGGAGGCACTCCAAGGATTCGAGCATGACGAGAAGACATTCGACGACGTACTCGCCGAACGGGCATCCCTCCGCAGCTGGCTCTACGAGGCGTTACCGGCGATGGAAGAGACATCCGGGACGGAACTCAACAGTCGTTCGGGCGTGAAAGCCTCCATCGAGACCGCAGAAGCGGATGTCGATCCAGAAGAATTCGATCCTGAGGACCTCGTCTCACGGGTCGAGACTGCAACGGCGGCTCTCAACGACGGCAGCAAACGGACCGAATTGCTGCTCGGCTTAGACGAGGTGGCGCTCTTCGTCGGCGACAGTCGCCATCGCTATCGTGAGTTCGAGGACACAATGGAGGCGCTGCAGCGTGGGCCGAATCCGGTCGTCGTCACCACCGGGCAGTACTCCCTCCCGGATACCCGGGAGAGTCTCATCGGTGAGCCACCCGAAGATCACTGGACGCATCAACAGGTACGGCTTGAAGGAGCGGACACCGAGATCATCGTCCGGAAGCGGTGGCTCCAGAAGTCGGACCCCGAGGGACGCGAACGTGTCGAGTCGCTAGTGGCGTCGATGCCCGATCTCTCACTCGACACATACTCGTCGGTAACGAGCGCGGATCCGGACCCAGTCGAGTCCTATCCGTTCCGCGAGTACGACCTGTCGCTCCTGCGGGCGGTGATGCAGGAACTCATCACGCAGGGCCGGTCGACCGATCGCGACTACATTCAGGGTCGAGCACTGCTCGTCCTCGTTCGATCGCTGTTCACGAAGTTCGGGTGGGCGTCGAAGGAGGAGGGCTCGCTCGTCACGTGGGACGTTCTGTTTGACCTGTTGGTCGAGGAGACCACGTACCTCCCGCTCTGGGTCCAGGAGATGATTGACAACACGCTCGTCCCGACGTTCGACGGTGACGAGGATGCGTGGGAAGTCCGCCTCGCGAAAGGACTCTACCTTCTGAACCAGACGCCCGCTGTCCCGTCGACCCCAGAGAACCTCGGTCGGTTGATGGTCGACGACGTCACGGCGTCCGTCGACGACGTCATCGAGCGAACCGAATCGGGACTGGAGACGCTCGTCGACAAGCAGAAGGCACTCACCGAGACGAACGACCAAGGCGACGAAGTCTACACGCTCGTCTCCGAGGAACAGGAGAGCATCCTCAGTCGGGCGCAGGATAAGGCCGCGAAGATCTCGCCGCATCAGCTGTCGGCGTGGGTGGAAACGCGGCTGCGGGAGAACGACGCGTTCTTCAGGAGTGACGGCAGCCGCCACGAGGTCGATGTCGGCGACGAGCGCCTCGTCCCACTGCGGTACGAGTACTCCATCCTCGAACCAGTTGACCGAGCACCGTCACCCGAGTACGACGCGCTTCGCGTTCGTGTGCTGGCCGATGATCACGATACTGTCTCGGAGCAGATCGAGACGTGGCAGGACGTGAATAACGGTCGCGATGGTGGCGAACACATCCTGATCACCGTTGACGTTCCGGAGACGATGCTGGAGCGGATTCGGAACGTCATCGGGATGGGACAGGTGTTGGACGAGGAGACCGAATCCCACGAGGAACTCGAACGCGAACACCGTGCCGACAAACGCCGCCTCGAATCCTCGGTGACGGAGATACTCGAAGATGCGTCGGTGTACACGGTACACGAACACCGTGGTGCGCGCTCGAGCGTGCTTGACAGCGTCGTCGAAGACCAGGTCAACGCGGTCTTCGGATCGACTCGACAGACGCTCTCGCGGCCGCTCGTCGAGGTCGACGACGCAAAGGCGATGGCAAAGTTCTTCCGCGGGAGCGGTGAGTGGCCCCTTTCGGACGCGGACGCCGCGATGCTTGGTGTCGACACCGCCACCGCGGAAGTCGCCGATACAGGCTGGTGTCGCGAGTTCATCGAGACGTACGAGGCACAGAAATCCGTCGATGTCGAGACACTCCTCCAGCAGACTCAGACTGCCAACGGGGACTACCGCGGGACGCCACAGGAGTCGATCGCGGCGCTGCTCATCACACTTGCGACCTCCAACGAGTCAGTCGCGCTCAAACAGGATACGGAGTACGTGTCTGATCCCGCCGCCATCGGCCGACAAGTGCGGACCAAAGGGGGACTGACCTCACTCCAGGTCCGCTTCGGCGTCGAGATTATCGACCCGAAGACGGTACGAGAACTCGTTACGACGGTGCTCGGCGAACAGCCGTCGGGTGACGGACCAGACGAGTGGCTGGGCGAGCTCGGCCAATGGGTCAACAAGAACAGTGCGACTGTCAAGCGGACGTTGAAAGGCGCCAGCCGTGAGTTCGATGTGCCGCTCAGCGCCTTCGAGGCAACGGTCGCCCCAGCCCTCGGCGGGGACGAGCTTTCCACGTCCGACCTCGGAAGTGAGGATGACCTCGAAACGGTACTCGAGGAGGCGAAGATCTTCGCGAACGCTCGTGAACTCTTCGGCGTCAGCGAAGACGGGACGACACTCTGGGAACGCTTCAGCGACGAGCTCGACACGATGACCTCGCTCTATCCGAACGCGTCGATCACTGCCAGTATGCGAGCGACGGCGGAAGGTGAGACTGTCCCCAGCGTTTCGACGGTCGAGTCGCGGCTGGAGGACGCGAAGGGACATCGCGTCGACGAAACGTCGGCTCAGTACCGGCGGATCACAGGTAAGACCGTCGCTGACTCTGACCCGGAAGCCATCTGTGCCGATCTGAGCGCGTGGCTCCGGTCGAACGAGGACGACGTTCGAGGAATCGTCGATGGTGCTACTGATGAGTTCGACGACGTCGTACTTGGCGACCTGGAGGACTTGCTCGAAGATGTGTGGGCCGGTGAGGATCTGACGGAAGGTGATGTCGTCGATTCTGCTGTCGTCCAACAGGCCGAAACGTACGAGCAGGTTCGCGACCTCCTTGACGACTCTGACGGTTCGGCGCTTTGGTCGCAGCTACGGGCAGCAGGCGAAGAGCTGCGCGAGGACCACCCAGAGTCACCGACGACAGAGTCCGTCGAGACTACGCTCGCCGCATCACGGCCACCCTCGAAGCGACGTGTGCGCCAGGTCATCGAACGGGCAAAAAATCCGAGACCGCCAGATGCGGACGACGATGCGTGGGCCGAACTTCAGATGGTCGCTGAAGAGCTGCGTCAGGAGCTTCCGAACGCCGACGTGACCGATGACGTTACGGCAGCTGTTGATACTGATGAGCGACCGAGTGAAGAACGTGTGAACGAGCTACTTTCAGAGGCGAAGAAGGTGCTGGAGCGTATACAGAGTGTTAACGAGCGACTTGACGGGTTGGAGGACGGGAGTATCGTGCTGCTCGAGGACTGAACTGAGCACTGGGTAGCCTTTTGCTCTCGCTTAGTGGCCGGGGTTTGATTTATTCCACCTAACTAACTGCTGTCAGTGGTTCATCTGTGACGTCAACATATCCAGGTGGAATCGAAGACTGTGATCGGTTCCGAGAACTAATTGAGCTGTTCGAGGACGAAGAGCAGCGCAATTACTACTATCACAAAGCGCTGGAGACGGTACAAAGAGAATCTGAACGTCCTGATTGGTACCATTCTGACGATCTCGTCTTTGGAGGTTTGATGCTTCTAATGTACACATGGAATTTCGCGGCACGAGAAACCAAAGCGATGGATGGCGAAGAGGTGAAACGTATTCTCGAAAGGCATCACGAAGCGATCGAAAGTGTTCAGGACCGATCCTTAGAGGACGCAGACCTATCCGAGAACGGGGACACTCGTCAGGTCATTCAGCAGGTATGGGGGGACCTGAAAGACCATTTCGGTCAAACGGGTGCATCGAAGATTCTCAGTCTGCTGAATCCCGATCTCTTCGTCATGTGGGACGAAGATATCCGTACACGTCGCCGGCGAAAGCAGAGTGACCCAAAGGGGACTAAGCGCTCGGATCGTGGCGTCTACTTCCACTTGAAAGAGGCCGGGTACTCATTGAATAGCAACAGTATGGATTTCGGAAAGACTGCTGAAGACTATGTCACCTTCCTCAGGTACTGTAAACAGATGTTGGAAGAGATCAGACCGTGCCCTGTAGTTCAGGAGAAAGAAATGCCTCCCACAAAATTGCTGGACGAGGCCCTGTACGCTTTCTATAAGCTGGAAAGTGAGTGAAGCCTGTATAGATCGGCACTCAACTTGGTGAAAGCCCTCCAGACTGTTCACTCACAGAAGCCTCAGCCGTCAGCATCACCCGTCACAAGAGTTCATCGACCTTACTCTGAAGATGGAGAAAGGCCTCTTCATCTTCTTTTGCTGTACGTCCACCTGTGACGACTACTTTTCCGCTTGCGAAGATCAACAAGACACAGCGAGTAGAATCAGGGCGGTAAATCAGACCAGGGAATTGTTCTGGCTCGTATTCTGTATCTTCTAACCCTAGTGCGATCATCAATGCATTGAGTTCAATATCCTTCTCCAGGTTTCCAACCGAGACCACGTTCTTGACCTCGAGCGAGGGGTCGCTGAAGTCCAGCTCCAACTCCGTGAGATAGGACAAGAACCGATCGTTGACCTGGTGCATCTTGTCGAAGTCATCACCACCGCGGAGAATGTACTTCCCAGACGTATACAGAATCACGAGTTCGCCGTCTTCTTCGAAACGAAGAAATGCAGCGTTGTATTCGGGATCGTAGTTGGCAACAGGCAGTTCTGAGTCACTAGCAAGCTGCTCAATATCTACTTCAACCCCTAAATCGCCCACTGCCGCGATATTCACAACTTCAACCGCCAGTTCATCCATTACTCGAATACACAAATGCGGTGAAGATTACTCTGGTGGAAAGATGAGGAACTGACTAAGCGACCATCCCAGCAACATTAAAGGTGGTCGTGTGATTCGGACATAGCATACACATTACCTCCTATGGAAAGCGATTCTCTCTCCCAGCGGAAGGCCCAATTGGATAAGGAAGAACGTGAACACCTCGAAGACGTCGTCACCGAGATGCGGGAGCGCGTCGAGGACAACGTCGAGTTCCAGCTAACACAGAAAGGGCTCGAGGACAAGCCTGAGGACGTTGACGCACTAGACGAAGACATTCAACAGCTCGTCGAGGCCATCGAACTCGAAGCTCCGGACGACGAGTCTTGGTCGGAGGCGTTCGAACAGTACGTTACCGGTGTAGGCTATACGATCGTCAATCGTCTCGCTGCGCTGCGGTGTATGGAGGTACGGGACTTCATTGGCGAAGAGGTTACCGTATTCAAAGAGAACGGCCTGACGCCTGCTGCTGAAACGTTGGTCCACGAGGAGTTCCTCCTAGAGGACGAAGCGATTCTGGAGGCATATCACAACGCCTGTGACGACCTCGCCGAGGAGATAGAGATTCTCTTCAACCGCTCATCTGCGTACAGTCTGATCGACCCTGACGACGACACCTTCGAAGAGCTCTGCGAAATGCTGGATTCCGTCGAGGACGAAGTTTGGCGGGCTGACGACGTACTCGGCTGGGTGTATGAATACTACAACCGCCCCGTCGTCGAGGCATTGGACGCTAAGAATACTCTCGAGCCGGAGGACGTCGGGCCGGCAAATCAATTCTACACGCCCCACTGGGTTGTTCGTATGCTCGCGGACAACTCTCTCGGGAAGCTCTATCTCGAAGCGACCGATCAAGCGGAGGCCATCCCAGAGCCCGAGTCGCTTTCCCCCGAGGAACGTAAGGACCGTCTGGTCACGCCAGAGGACGCCCCCAGCGTTCCGGAACTCTGTACGTACCTCATTCCGGACGAGGAGTCCGGCGACGCCCCAGACTTCGACCACCCACGAGAACTGCGCGTCATCGATCCCGCCTGCGGGAGCGGGCACTTCCTCCTCTATGCGTTCGACATTCTGGAGCGTATTTGGTGGGAGGAGACGAACCTTGACCGCGCTGAGATCCCAGCAAAGGTGCTGGAGCACAACCTCTACGGCGTCGACATCGACCTGCGATCCTGTCAGCTCTCGGCGTTCAATCTCTATCTCAAGGCCAGGACTCGCGCCGAGGCGGAAGACGGGCAGTTCGAGATGCCGAACGTCGGAATTGTCTGCGCGGATGCCCGCGTTGCTGAGGTCGAGGAGGCTACCGACGTTTTGGACGAGATCACTGGCGAGGGAAGCGACCTACGGGAGGCTCTGGACGACGTCATCGAGACGTTCCAGCACACCGAGGCACTCGGGAGCCTACTGGACGTGAGCGGGACGCTGGAAGAGGCGTTCGACTCTAGTAAGGCGCAAGCGGAACTCAGTGACTACAACGGAGGTGCCCACCAGTCGCTCAATTCGTTCCTGAAGGCGCTTCGCCGGGCTGTCGAAGATAGGACGGGTGATTCCTTCGGTGAGCAAAATCTCCGAAGTTTTCTGAACCTGATGGTGGTGCTGACGCAGAAGTACGATACGGCACTGATGAACCCGCCATACGGGTCGAGTGGGCGGATGCCGGATAATGTTCAAGCATACGTCGAACAACGATACAAATACACTCCGGAATACTACATCAACTTCTTGGAAGTCTGTAATCGTATCGCCAAACCGAACGGCCGGGTCGGAATGATTGTTCAACGGTCGTTCATGTACAAAAAATCGTTCGAAGATTTCCGAAGAGATTTCATCGGCGACGAGGGAGGATTTGACTTCCTTGCTGAGTTTGGCAATGATGTATTAGATAACGCCACGGTGCGTACCGCGGGAACGATTGTTCGGGTAACTGGCACAGACAGATCCTCCGGGAATCACACAAAAGATGACAAACGAGGAGTGTTCTTCAGGCTCCACGATCTCGATGCCAGTGAAAAAGAGGAAGGGTTCCTCCTCGCGGCATTTCAAGACGAAAAGATGGATGGTGTTGCTCGGAAATTCGTCAAGAACCTTTCCGAGTTCTCAATAATTCCGGGGTCGCCTCTCTCGTACTGGGTTCCGGAGAAACTCAGATCGTTGTACGGGTCCAATACTGTATTTGACGCGGATAATGCTGGACTCGACAAAGATTCCGTCGGGGTTGTGAAAGAGGGTCTCACGTCGGGGAACAACGCACGGTTCCTACGGAAGTTTTGGGAATCGACAACCGATCACTGGCGTCCATTCGCGAAAGGGGGTGAAGATGCCTGGACTCTCCCCGATTTAGATTTGGTCATCGATTGGCGAGGGTCTGGCGAGGTTGTAAAGCGATATTCAGGTTCTTACGTGAGAAACGAGCAGTATTATTTTGATGAGGCGTTGACATACACGTACCTGAAAGAGGGGGGTCGCCGATTCGGATATTTGAATAAAGGATCCGTATTCGGCCACGCCGGGAAAATTTTCATCCCTGATGAGAATGTCTGGCCGCTCTTGGCGTATGCAAACAGTTCACTGGTCACGTATCTGATGCTAAGTCAGACACCGGAACGTCATTGGGAGGTTGGTAATGTCGCGAAACTACCATGGCTCGACGGTCTTGATGATGTTGAGTCAATCCAATCTGGCTCCAAACGGATAGTCGCAGCTCTTCTTGAACTCAAGAGTGACGATATCACATCTCCATATTATTGCGGTCCTCGCCTCCTGAGTACAATGGACAAGCGAGAACAGCTTTACTGGCATACACACCCCTACCGGCAGCTCTTTGAGGATGTCAGTATAAATATATCTGATGATTCAGTCGACGAATCGACGCCAATTCTAGACGTAGCTTCAGCGGCAACCGATCAAATACAGGAGCGTCGCACCGATGCGTCTGAACTCTTCGGGCGTATTGATGATGAAATCTTTGAAGAAATCGGTGTTGAAGCAGTTTCGGAGTTATATCGAGAGATTGAGCTACGAACCGGGGACGAGAACCCGCGTCAGCCGTTGAAAAAATCGGGGAATACAGATCCCGAGACTATGGTCAAAGACCTTTTGTTGCATTTCACTCTTCACAGCGTCCATAAGGCTGAGGACGGCATCATCCCTCTGTCTGATATTGAGGGAGAGGACGAGCTGCTTGCCCACATCGAGTCCGAGTTCGAGCGTGTGTGGGGCGAGCACGCGGACGCCCGTCTGGTGGAGGTCGACAACATACTCGGAAACCAAAGCGCGGCCGAGGAGGCCTACCCAAACCTCCGGGCATGGCTTGAAGAGGACCTTTTCGACTACCATGTAGAGAAGTTCGACCACAAACCAATCCTCTGGCGATTCACCACCAAGCGACTAGTCTCAGATCCAGAAGGCGAAGGGTTTGCCTGTCTCGTGGACTACCACCAACTGGACGAGGGCGTGTTCGACCGGCTCCAGAACCGCTATCTCGAACCGCGGAAAAACCTTCTGCGTGAGCACCGCAACGCTGCGAACCGACGCCGGAACGACGATTCGCTCTCAGCAAGCGAGCAGGCCGAGTCTGCCGAGGAATACGCCCGATGTGAGAGTGGGCTTGAGCAGATCGCGGTGTTCGAGGATCGACTTGCGGAGCTGGCACAGCCCGACCCCCGTCAGTGGTCGACCGACGAACAAGAGGCCGCTGACGCAGCCGCCGAGCGTGTTTCCAAGTTCCGACGGCGAACCGAAGACCGTCTCGAAATTGTTGACGAACTCGCTGCAATGGAGGATGTGGATATGGATGAACTGTTCACCGACAATTTCTACGAGAAGGTCGAGAACCAGCGAGAGGAATGGATCGACGCGCTGGAAGACCTTGAGACTGCATTCGAAGCGTACGCAGCGGACGCGGATCAGCCCGTGGAAGCACACCTGTATGATTTGTTTGACTACTACACCGACGACCTCCTCGGGAGTTCGCACTTCGCGAGCAATGGCATCCTCTATATGACGTACTACTTCGACAACTTCGAACAAGCCGATCAAGCCCGGCTCGATGATGCTGGCATCTCACGACGACAGCGGCTGATCTCCCAGCTTGCGAGTGACTTAGATGAGTATATCGAACTCGGTGAGTCAATTTCAGATGACTGTGAAAAAGTCTCGTCTGAAATCCCGTCCGACTGGGCCGACCGTGCGCTATCGGAAATCACCACTGCTGGCTACCAGCCCAACCACAAGCATGGGGTTGAAATCAATATCACCCCGCTCGCTGAAGCTGAAATCGTCCCGAAGACGGTCAACGATGACGTCCTGTAACTATGCCTGCGACAAAGACCCTCCCTCAGTGCGCTGAAGACGCCATCGAGAGTGCCATCGATGAAGCAGCCGACGAGGACCCGGTCGTGCTCTGGTGGGACGACGGCGGCTACCTCCGCGACATCGTCCAGGAAGTCAGCCACTCGCTGGGCTGTGAGTTCCACGCGGCCGAGCAGACGCCACTTGAGTTGCGTGCCGACGCACCACGCGACCGAACAGTTTGGTACGTACCACAGGCCCACAGCGACGACGTAGACTGGTTCAAAGATGTCGAAAACACCGGCGGCGTCGTCGAAGCGCACATCGGCAAACTCGCCGCACGCTGCTTCGAGAACGACCGCATCCAGGCGGCCTCGATCCGCACGGCCTATGAGGATGCCGGCGAGGGCGACCGCGAGCAGGTCGCCAAGACGCTCTTCCAGGAGCTCAACGGTGAGGGTGGCCTCCCGACGCTCCAGGGCCTCCAGACGAAGATCGTCCTGGATGGCCACGAAGACCCGGTTCAGTTCGTTCTCGAACACGGCGCCGAGAACCTTCCCGACGAGACCGGCGATCTGCTACAGATTCGCGATCTGTTGGTCGACAACGGCGTCGCAGCCGTCGACGGCGTCACCGACGAGGACGTTCTCGTGGAACGTACGCGGCGCTGGGGCGTCGCCGAGTGGCTCGTCGAGGAGGGGCTCGATCCGTCACTGCTCGACGCCGAATACCGACCCGAGTCCAGTTCGGGACTCGGAATTTCCCGACCTGAACTCCAGTCGCTACTGAGCAAGGTCGACCCAGAACGGGCCGAAGAGCTGGCGCACGTGTACCTCGATCCGGACGCGCAGTTCTGGCACGACATCCTTCGGTCCTACGACGACCCGTGGGAACTGGCCGACTGTCCCGTCGACGCCTCGCTCGAACACGAACTCTGGAACGAGTGGCTGCAAGCGTTCCACGACGGTGAGTACGAGACGTGTACGACCCGAGCGGCCACACGCTACCAGCGTCTCGAAACGACCTACGGTGACGTCCCGTGGACGAGCGTCTGGAACCAAGCTGTCGAGGTTGCCAAGCTCGCACACGAACTCGAAACATGGGAAGAGCGCGGCGATACGACTGACGTCGTCGACCTCTACGGTGACGTTGACGATGGAACCTGGCAGATCGACAACGCCGTGTTCAACCTCATCATCTCGGGCGAGCCCGAGCACGGGCTCCCCGAGGAACATCCCGCGACGGCGAGTCTCGACGACCTGCGCACGTCGCTGACTGAGTCACGCTACCTCGACTACCTCAGCGATCTCGGCGACCTGGTCGTTGACCAGATCGAGGCAGGCTCACCATTCGTCGGCGAAAACTACGCCCACCAGTTCTTCGACCAAGAGCAAGAACACCTCCAGAGTGGCCAGAGCGTTGCGCTGTTCATCGTCGACGCGCTGCGTTTCGACCTCGCCCACGAACTGGCGGAGTCCGTCCGTCGTGAACTGCCTAGCCTCGAAGTCGACGAGACCGCTTGGGTCGGGACACTCCCCTCGGATACCGAGTTTGGGAAGGCTGCGCTCACGCCCGGCAGTAAGTTCAGCTTCAACATCGAACTGGACGACGGGGAACTCGTTCCGGAACGAAACGGCCGCGAGATCACTAACTACCAGCGCGAGAAGATGCTGAAGGACGATGGCTGGAGTTACATCATGCAAAGCGAGGACGACGAGTCGGGGTGGAGCAACACTCGCGTTGCGTACTACTGGAACGACCTCGACAAAGCTGGTGAAAAAGAGCTAACCGACTTCGAGGCGCTGTTCAGCGACCGTATCGAGAAGATATCGGACATCATCTGCGAGAAGCTCGACCAGGGAGAGTGGGACCGCGCATACATCCTCGCCGACCACGGCTTTGTCTCGCTTCCCCAGAGCATCGATCTTGATGGCATCTATCCACCGGACGAGGCGGAGCAGGTGACCCGCCGTTGGGTGGCCGGCACAGACATCGACGAGGATGCACCTGGCGTCCTCCTCGACGAGAACACTCATCTCGGCTACCTTGACGATGACACGAAAATTAGTGTCCTCGCTGATCCGATTCAGCGCTTCCGCAATCAGGGAATTCCCGATGCTCGCTTCTACCACGGTGGGGTTCTCCCACAGGAATTCGTGCTCAACTTCGTCACGATCACGCAGGAATGACCGCTTATGACTAACTTCGATCCCGGTGATACGATTCTCCTCAATGGACGCACTGCCGAGGTCATTAAGACCTACTCCGTCGGCGATCTCGACTATCTCCGGGCCTACGTCGAAGACGCCGGCGTGAAAACCGTCTGTATCGACGACGTCGAGGTCGAACCCAAACGCGATCAGCTTGGTGAACTACGCTCGGCATCAGCCGGACAGCTACATCCCGACCACGAGTCGGTCTCGGCCGAGTGGTTCGACCTACGTTCGCAAGCCCTTCAGCTTCAGATCGCCCACGAGCAGGGACAGCTACTGAGTATCTCGAATTCGCTGGTCCGCCTCGAACCGTATCAGCTCGCCGCCGTCAACTGGGTAATGCAGAAGCTGCGCCAACGTGCGCTCATCGCCGACGACGTCGGCCTCGGGAAAACGATTGAAGCGGGTCTCATCCTCAAAGAGCTCACCGCGCGCAACCGCGCCGACCGCGTCCTGTTCGTCGTCCCTGCACACCTCCAAAAGAAGTGGATTCGAGACATGGACCGCTTCTTCGACATCGACCTCACGCCGGCCGACCGACAGTGGGTCGAGGGCGAACGCCGCCGACTCGGCGAGGAGGCCAACATCTGGGACCAAGACCACCAACAGATGGTCACGAGTCAGGCCTTCCTCCGACAGGACGAGTTCCAGCCGGCCCTCGAGGAAGCGTTCTGGGACGTCGTGGTGGTCGACGAGGCGCACAAGGCCGCCAAACGAGGCGAGTCGCCCAGTGAGACGTCGAAGATGGTCGAACGGGTCGCCGGCAACTCCGACTCCTTGCTGCTGCTCAGCGCGACGCCACACGACGGCAAGGGTGAGGCGTTCCGTTCGCTCGTCGAGTACATCGACCCGTTCCTCGTCGCCGAGGATCAGGATCTCTCGAAAGAGGCCGTCGACCGCGTGATGATTCGTCGCGGGAAGCAAACGCTGTACGACGATGACGGCGAGCGCATTTTCCCCGACCGTGAGGTCAACACCGTTCCCGTGGAGATGACCCACGATGAGCGGCAGTTCTATCGGGCCGTTACTGACTACGTCCAGAACGTCTACAACCGCTCCGAGAAGCTGAACGAACCAGCGGTCGGGTTCGCGATGGCACTGATGCAGAAGCGCCTTGTCAGCAGCATCGGCGCCATCCAAGCGACGCTGAGCCGTCGCTTGGGTGACCTCGTCGACGAGCAGTCGACCTCCACGAGCCTCTCAGAAGAGGCCTCCGCGTACCTCGACGGCGAGGATCTCGACGAAGAGGACAAACAACGAGCCGAGGAGGAACTCTCGGCGCTGACAGTCACCGAGAGCGATGCGCAACTCGAAGAGGAGATCGAAACACTCCGCGACCTCGTCTCCCTCGCCGAGGGCATCTCCGTCGACTCGAAGGCCCAGAAGGTCCGCCGCTACATCCAGCAGCTGCTGGAAGAGCAACCCGACGAGAAACTCCTCCTGTTCACCGAGTATCGCGACACACTGGACTACCTCCTCGACCTTGTGAAGGACGAACCCTGGGCCGACGAAATCCTCGTCATCCACGGTGACGTCGACAAGGAGGAACGCGCCCGCATCGAGGAAGAGTTCAACCACGGCCAGTCCCGGCTGCTGTTTGCGACCGACGCAGCGAGCGAGGGGATCGACCTCCAGCACAGCTGCCACATCATGGTGAACTACGAGCTACCGTGGAACCCGAACCGCCTCGAGCAGCGCATCGGCCGGCTCCACCGCTACGGCCAAGACAAGGAGGTCAAGGTCTGGAACTTCACATTCGAGGATACGCGCGAGGGCGAGATCTTCGAGATGCTCCAGAACAAGGTCGAGAATATCCGCGGCAAACTCGGCAACACGGCGGACGTGTTGGGGATGCTCGACGATATCAACGTCGACTCGCTCATCATGGAGTCCATCCAGAACGACGAACCGGCGAGTGCAACCAAGGAGGAACTCGAGGAGCTCATCGACGAGCGTCAACGCACGCTCCAGGAGTGGTACGAACGCAGCCTCATCGACACGAGCACGTTTGACCAGGAGAGCCGGGAGAAGATCCAGGAGGTGATGGACGAGTCCGAGGATGTCTACGGGACGGAGGCCGACATCCACGAGTTCGTTGAGCGCGGCGTCGAGGCGCTCGGTGGCGACGTCGAGAAGGCCGGGAGCAATCTCTACAGGGCACAGCTGCCACGCTCTCTACGGCAAGGAACTGACGAGGAGTACGGGCCGTTCACGTTCAGCCGAGACTTCGCGATGGACCACGATAGTATTGACTACGTCTCTCCCGATGATGATCTGGTCCAGCGGCTTATGCAGCAAATCCTGGATAGTGAGCACGGCGATGTTGGCCTAAAGCTCCTCCCGTTCGTCGACGAGCCGGGGATTGCATACAACTACCGCGTGACGTTCGAAGACGGGACAGGCGAGGTTATCCGGGAAGATATGATTCCCGTGTATGTCGATGCCCGCCATCAAGACCCCCGGCAGCGGATGGGTCAGCGTGTTGTTCAGGGTGACAGTATCAAAGGGTCGCCCGACGCTGACCGTGTGCGATCGCTGATACAGAGTCAGGATCAGCTACGAGAAGCCGCTGATCGGTACATCAGTCAGCAGGTCACGTCTTTGCGGGAAGAACTACACGAGCGCCGCCGAGAGGAGACCCAGCAAGAACTGGATGACCTCGAGGAGTATGCGGAGGCTGAACGCCAGCGGATCGAGGAGTTCATCGAGAACTATGAGCGGAAAGCAGAGGCTGGGTCGAATATGGACATCGCGATCCGTGGTCAACAAGAACGGCTCAACAAACTTGAGCAGCGTATCGAAGACCGGCGCCAAGAATTGCAGCGGAAGGCTCGGGTCATCTCACTTGCGCCAGAGGTGGAGAACGTTTGCTTTGCTCTCCCGGTCTAATCGATCCCAGATCGGGACGGGAGCGCTTCGCTGCCGGCGCGTCAGACCGACTTTCGTGAAGGCTTCTCGTAAACGTCGACGGAGACCACACGCTCGGGTGGGTAGTACGAGACGGGTACGTGGCCACTGTCGAGTTCGCCACCATGCGACGGGCCAATACATCTAATCCATCCCTGGTCCACAATCTCCCAGTCGTCGTATTCGCGCTCGATCTCGCCCTCCCCGTGCTTGTCCACAAGGTGGACGATCACACCCTCGGTCCTGTCGTCCGTCATACTCGGCGTGTTGCAAGGAGCTAGTTGATAGTTCCGTACTCAGACCGGCGGACGTCTCCGACCACTCCGCCGGTTGGTCCCCGCGTTTTTCACTACATCCACAAAGACGACGAGTAAGCTGGCGACGATAAGTAGGACAACGCCAAGCGTGAAGCCACCGTTGAGAAAGATGGTAGTTCCCAGCCAGCCAATGCCATAGACAGCTACTCCGGCTTTATCTGCCCACACGTACGCGGCGATAATGGGGGCGATGTAGGCGAGCAGGAAGTAGGCAATACCCCACGCTGTGAAGATTGTGCCAAGGTCTACGAGCGTGGTCTCAGGATTGAGGGATTGTTGGATGGTTGCAAGCTGACTAAAGATGAGGACAACGATCTTGTTCATGAAGGCGAAGGCAATGCCCTCGCCGAAGCCAGCGATGATGCCGGCAGCGGTTGTCGGATCAGGGTCTCGAGATGGTTGTCGGTAGGACACGCTCACTCACCACCGTCCTCGTCAAACATACTCGAGTTCTCAGTGTTGACCACCTTCAGATCTCCTTCGATATTCAAGTCGCCCTGTACGGACAGTCCGTCCACCTTGACCCCATCGTCGTCAACCTCGGCCAACACCCTGTCATCATTCTCCTTGATGTTGTATAACTCGAGGTAGTCACCGTTCCAAATGTTCACATCGTCGCCGTTCTGGTTCTCGATCCACACAGCGTGGTTCTCGCGGTGTGACTTGGAGAGCTTGTAGATAGCGACGAGGAGTTGTATGCTGTTCACGACGAGTGTGGCCGCGACAAGGGGAAAACTGCCAGCGGTTTCCGAGTTCGCGACGAGGGCGGTCTCGTACCTACGTTCCTCAACTTCAACGCCATCGACTTGCTCTATCTCGGAGACAAACCGTTCGAGTTCCTGGTCGGCCATCTCCTCCCGGGCGAACGTCACGTCGATGGTGTATGCTTCGGTTTGGCTCATTTGGCGTGAATGACAGTCTTGTAGTTCCCGCTCGTGACGTTGATTAAGGGCGCGGTTCCGAGGAGTTCCCACGTATAGTCGCGGCGCACGGTGAGTGCGGGAGCGAATTCGTCGTCTCCGACCAATGTAACTCCAGGGTGGTCTTCCGGCGAGATAACGTCGATGCGGATGTAGCGACCTGCGCGTTGGAGGACCGTGCCGCGGACTTGAGTCGTGCCGCTCTCGGAAGCCACGGGAAACTCGACTTCGTCGCCAACTTCGAGACGGTCTATCACGTGTGATTAGTCCTCCTCGGGTGGCGTGGGCTCGCCGAGTTCTTCGAGTGTCTCACGCCCGTAGTCGGTAATCTCGTACTCGTGGTACGGGTTGGCCACGTCCTCAACGCGCTCGCGGTCAATCATCATCCGCTGGTACAGCTGCGTCAAGGCGGGGTATATGCTGGACTCGTTTACGCCACGAACCACGTCTTCCACCTCACTTCCCGCGGCCGGTTGCTCCAACTTTGACAGCGCGTGTAGCACGCGATGGTGGCTCGTGTTGGCGCGGATGTCGCCTCGCTCGCGCTCAACCTTCTCCGACTCTGACTGCTCTTGCTCGAGGGTTTCGTCCGCACTCTCTCCGCTGATTTCGCTCTCTTCGGACGTGCTGCGCTCGGTGATCTCAATGCTGAGGGACTCGATGCTGTCCTCGCGACGGCGGAGGAAGTCGACGGCAAGTTCGACTGGCTTGTTCCCGCTAATCTCGACTTTGGAGACGTCGCCCATACCAACAATACCCACGTGCGCCGACTTAAACATTTGGTTATTGGAGGCGTTTGTAGCAGAGTTGCGGCAACTGTTCGGCCAATCACCGGCACACGGCCCCCTGAGAGGATTTGCGGAACCAAGAGAGAGGAACAAGCTAGGGCGAGAGTCGACCCAAACTTGCGCTCGTTGCTTGAAAACGACGTCCCAAGCGGTATGTTTCTCGACTTTACTCTGTATATTGAAGTGGATGGGAATGATCCGCGTCAAATCCCACCCAGCAATATCGAGAGTGCTTGCCGGGTTTGATCGTCCGGGTGTAGCTGAGTCAGTTAAGGTGGCATCACCGAGCACGCGCAGAACGCTCGCGGTCAACCTGACGCAAACACCATCCATCAACGGACTGACTATCAACGAGGTTCGCACCCCTTGCAAGAGGTATTTATCCAGGTATACCCCCTTCCTCGGGAGGAACACGACGCCGTGGCTAGTAGAATCCCGGTGTCACACGATCCTTCCCGAAATCCGATTCCGGAAGTTCCCTGAAGTCTGGGTTTTCAACAGACCGAACCGTGTTACAGCGCGGGAATAGGACAGGCCGGAGAGGACTAATTGAATCGTTTCCGGAAGCAACCCGGTCACGTTTTTAGTACTAGCCAGAAAATCAGTCTATCAAGCAAAGATGATCCGCGATGCTCGCGTTCTCCGCGCTGGGTTCGTCCCTCGGGAAGTTGAGCATCGCGACGCCGAAGTCAACCACCTCTCTAGCGTTCTCGAGCCCATCACGAACGGTGAACCCGCTGACACAGCCATCGTCACCGGACCCAGCGGCGCCGGCAAGACGTGCATCTCGCAATTCGTCACCGAACGACTCCGGGAAGAAGTCCTCGACGTTGAGACCACCTACGTCAACTGCTGGCGTAACTACACCCGATTTCGGACGCTCTACCAGATCCTCGACGACCTCGGCGCGACTATCGACATCCACCGGCAGTCGACGCCCCACGACGAACTCGTCGACCGCCTCCAACAGCACGACGGCCCGCGAACGGTCGTCATCCTTGACGAGGTCGACCAGCTCGAAGACCCCAGCGTCATCTACGACCTCCACAGCCTCCCGCAGTTCGCGATCATCTGCATCGCGAACAAGGAAGAGGAGCTGTTCAGCCGCGTCGACGACCGCCTCGTGAGCCGCCTGCGTTCCAGCGAGCACGTCCGGATGGACAAGTACCACGACGAGCAGTTGTACGACATTTTGAGTGCGCGGGCGAAATGGGGCCTCGACGAGGACGTCATCACCGACGACCAGCTCTACCGAATCGCCGATGCGGCCGCCGGCGACGCCCGCCTCGCAATCGGCATCCTCCGAACGGCCGCCGGCAAGGCCGATCGCGAGAACCACGAGCGCATCACCGACGACATCCTCCTGGACGCTGCCGAGGATGCTCGGGCCCAAATCAAGCAGAAGAGCCTCGACTCGCTCACACCGCACCAGCGCGTCGTCTACGACATCGTTCGCGAGCACGGCCCGATTGGGCCAAGCGAGATTCACGAGCGCTATTCCGAGGACGTCGATGATCCGCGGACGAAACGGACTATCCGCACGTACCTCTCGAAGATGGAGCAGTACAACCTCCTCGAGGCGGAGGGGACGAGTCGGGACCGAGAGTACTCGCTCGTCGATTCGGCGGCGGCGTCGCCGATGCAGTGACCGTGATGCCGTCAGCTATCCCGAACTGAACCCGCCGAGGCCCGATTGTCGGTGGTTCCAATCAGGACGGTTTGCTCGCGTACGGGCGTACGTGATACATATTTTCAGATTCGCCCGACTTTCTCGCCGAATAAGACGTCTCGGAAGCTGAGGCTTGGATTTCAATCGTCTCGCTCGTCAGAAATAAGATCCAGGGAGTAGCGAATGGCCTCCTCGGTGCGATATGGATCTATCGAAGCTTTCCGCTTAACCGCGTCTCCATGCGCTAACGGATTCTCGAGTACTGCCAGTTCATACGACCCGTCTTCGCTGGATCCATCATACACTCGATAGAGATAGAACCGTTCTTGATGGGTCAGAGCTTGTTGAACCTGGCCGTCATCCAAAGTTACGTATCCCTGCTGACTTGTACTGCTTTTCACCTCGATATATCGATCTATGAGGGTTCTGTCAGGGTCTGATTCGAATGCCTCTTTTCGTTCCTCCGTCTCAAAACTCAATACGTCACACCCATAGCTTTCGCTTCCTTGGATATGTGAAACGAGGATTGGGAAACGACCCGCGTCAATTTCGAACCAGTATGCGAGTTTTTCGGCTCCTTCAGAATCGGGTACATCGTATGTTCCCGATGTCGACCGACTCTGTGATGTCTGCGATGTTCGGCGAATCGTGATGGATCTTCCCTCAACCGTTTCGAAGCCCTGTTGCTTTGATGAAACGCCTTCTATCGATTCGTCGATGCCAGATTGTGCTGTCGAAGCAGGCGTCTCATCGGTCGGCTGTTGTGAATTGACAGCCGTTCCGTCACGCGAGGGACTATTTTCCGATCGATCTCTTTCTATTTTCTTGGTTCGATCCATTCCGTCTGTGACTTCAGGCGCAGTGAAAACCGAGTCCGACTCTTCAGAGGTCTCACCTGTGAGGAGCGCTCTAGATTCACGTAAGCGTTCATGCGCGGATTCGTCACCTAAGAGCACCTCCAAACGCTGACGCCTATCATTTGCTGTTGCGAGCGAGAGAATATCCTTGCTCAGCTTCTTATCGAGGACATCTGAAAAAACGTCTCCGACCAACCGAGCAAGATGGTCATCAGTCACCTGTGGCCTCCCGTCGAGAATATCGGGCACAACATACACTGTCGAATCGTCAATGAGGTACGATCCTGGTTGAAGTTCGATATCGAAGGTATCGCTACCAACTGATGCAGTCGCCTTTACCGCGTTACATAGGACGATTTCTGCATCGCGTATCGCCCGTAGCTCCCGGCGATTATCGTCGCCATCAACTCTGAAGGCGTAAATGAACGGCTTCAACTCTTCAACCTCCTGCGAAAACTCGTCCATATACAGGTGGTGGTCGTAGTCGACGTCTGAAATGTTGATATCAGAGTTTGTGAGCCCCTCTACGCCGAAGAACTGTTTCACCTTCTCAGTACCTTGGCGGTTATCGAGCATCAGTGAGGGGTATCTGTTCTCAACTGGCGCAGGAATTGAGTCGGTGTTTGTGTATCGCAGCTCCGACACCGGATAGTATCCTTCGACTCCCTCGTGAGTTCCGAACATTTCCCCATTCTCGATGAAATCAGCACGCAGGGATGCTGGTGGAGTCTCGTCACTTTCGCGGTTCTTTAGCAAGGTTCGATAGACCCGCTTTGCCACCTTTCCGTCCGGATCGCGATCAGGAAGGTTAAACAGGATTTCGTAGAACGATTCCCACGAAAGATCGGCGAGTGTATTCGTTACACCCAGGTCTCGGAGCGTTTTGGAGATATCAGTTTCGTCAACATCCAGTTCGGAGAAGAGCGGATATTCTGGATCTACTGCCGGATATCCAACTAATGGCGAGATATCCTCCGCTAACGATGCAGTCGAGCAGGTCTGTGGGGTCTGAAGATTAGTCTCTTCACCTTGGACAGGAAGCCACTGGCTCGTTCGGAGAATCCAGTAAGGGTGGGAAGGTACAGACTGCTCGTTAAGTGATTTCCAATTTTGGTGGTACTTGGGTTTGATCTCAAGTATCGCGTCTGATCCATTCTTCCGCCAGCGATTGGTCGTCTCTGGAATCGTCGCAAGCCACGCGAGTATCGCATACGGATGTGCGCTTTCGACGATCTCCTCAAGTCGGTCGACTGTTTCGACTCTTCGTAGCCGATAATTCCTTGCCGACCTAACGTCGTTCGGAGTCTCTTTCGTTTCACTCCCGAATTCAACCGGATACTCTAATGTCTCAAGGACGTGGTCGAAGAAGTCAGTATTACTCATCTCACGTCGCTCTAATCGCGGTTCATCGGCGACACCCAACCAAAGCAAGAACGACTCTAGCTTGCTCACATCGTCACAGAAGTCTAATTCTGTGGGGCTCACGACGAACAACTCCTGATCTACCGACTCATACAGATGCTCGACCAATTTGCCGTTGGGGTACTCACCCGTTAGATAGAGAGAGCTGGCCTTTGCGAAAGTCCCGGTACGTGTCGGAATAACAATCGAGACTTCTGTGAGGCTCACCCCCTTGGCACCGGCTTCGTAGAGGTCCCACAGCCCACGTAGCATCTTCCGGCGCCAATGTGCCTCTGAGTCCGGATTCTGAGAAACGCGGTCGTTCGCTTCCGTGACAACGGCTTGGACTAGCCCTGAAAGCTCGTACTCACGAATATTAAACGACGATAGCTTCATTCGCAGATCTCGAATACTGGTCAATCCCCAGTTTGACTGAAGCTTTGATGCAAGTTCAGGATGAAGAATATCTCTTGGAACCCATGAGGGGAGTGTAATCGACTCTCCCTGTGGTGGGAGGAAAGTAGTTCGTTCAGGCGGAATTGTATTCCCCTCGCCATCAACCAGAAGACTCGGTGGAGTCTCGTCTCCAATGAGATTATTATCGACGAGACGGGTGATGATGCCTGCTCGGGTTATCATAGAAAGGTCGCTTGAAATACTATCAAGTCGCGTTCGTAGGTCTGTGTAATCGATGTGCCCAACGTCTAAACGGTCCAGCTGGTTCTTCACATCCTGACTGTTCGTGTGAAGACAGACGTCGTCGAATAACTCTCCCTGGAGTAGGTTATCAAAATCACCGGAAATTCGCTTTGCCTTTGCGGGGGTTGTAAAGGAACCATCCTGCACTGGGATGAGAGAACGCGTAGCAACTTCTGACTCAAGCAGCTGCTTGAATGAGCTTTGGGCTTCATCTGGTGCTCCGAGGTTGTTTAGCGTAGAACCGATTGGTCCAGTGGGTGAAACTGTACGGAGAGCAGCCCACGGAGTTTCTTCAGATCGGTGGTCCTCCGCTGCATCAATCATCTTCGACGCTAATCGTTCAGCGACAAATCGATTCGCGTCGCTCTCTATCAGGTGATTTCGTGATTCTGTCACCTGGAAAGTGGCGTGCGCCAACATCGGAAATGGGAACGAGACTTTGGTAGGGAAGAAAACAAAGAGATCAGATGGTAGCTCCTTGCTTCTGGTATCCTCTGGTATAGCGATTTTAATCTCGTACCGATCTTTGGTTTGTGAAGTGGTTGTATATTCCTCCGGAATTTCCCCCGAGTCTTTGAATATTTTCCACGTAGTCGGTTCACCGCTGCCGTGGTCAACAATAACTTTCTCTTCACCGCGTTCGACACTCCAATCCTCTTCTCGTTCTGGACTGCGAATACGAAGATCGTCTACGCTCCGGAGGAACAACGTGAGCTCTTTGAATAGGGAGTTGATCTCCTTCTGAACTTGGTTTCGACTACCGCCGTCAAACAGAGGAATGCAGATTACAGTGTCGTATCCTTGGGCCTTGATTTGTTGCCCTTGTTTGTAGACTTCCTCAAAACGTGTATCTACAACGTCGCTCTCTGAGAGAAGTCGTGGCGTGCTCAGCGTTGCGATTGGATTTGAGGTGCCCCGCTGCTCGTATCGCTTAGCTTTCCTATCAATTTCGTCGTTTTCGGCACGGAGTTTGTTTAAAAACTCAGCTGCGAACTGTTCCGAGAATCCAATCGATACGTCTCCGCTGTGTATGAGCACGTCCGAACTCCAATTCAAAATAGACCGGAATCCAAGTCCTTTGTAGCCGATACATTCCTCCCGGAATTGTTTCGGGCTATTGTCGCTGAGCATTAAGGAACTGATTCCCTCACGGGAGAAGGGGTCCCCACTATTAGCGACGAATAGACCCTCCTCTGTCAGTTCTATCAGGACATCAACCGAACCGGACGATTCCCAGCCGGCATCGTCAGCGTTCTGAATGAGCTCCAGTAGTCCACGACCAGAATATCCGTCAATATGCTTCGTCTCTCGATTATAGTCCGAAAAGAGTCGGTCCTCGTCACGATGGTAGACGTCTTCCATCTTCTGGAGTTGGTCTTTCACCCAACTCCCCCATTCTTCAGACGAAGTATTTGGCATACATTCAGTCAATCGGGCGAGGGGTTTATTCGTGTTGACCAAGTTCCCTATTGATCGGCTTTCGAGGGCCGGGAGCACGGATGGTCGCAACGATATAGAAGAACAACTAGACCGAAGGATCATCTTGCAGGGTCGCTGGACTTATCAACCTCAGCGTTTACCCTGCTCTTTGGTGTGCTAATTGTTCTATGACGGCCTCATTCCGACCTGAACTCGCCGAGGCCCGATTGCTCGTGGTCTAGCGGCTCGATGACCTGGGGATCGTCGTTGCCGGGGTTGTTGACCCGCGTCGAGATCTCGTAGGCGTCCAGATCGTCTTTCGGGTACGGTTGGCACAGTTCCTTGCGGGTGTCCGGGTCTGTGGAGAGCCAGTCAGATTCCGCGTCCTGCGGGAGGATAACCGGCATCCGGTCGTGGATGGAGTTCATCAGGTCGTTCGGCTCCGTCGTGAGAATCGTGACGCACGAGATTGTCTCGTCGTCCCCCTCCCAGACGTCCCAGAGCCCCGCCATCGCGAACGCGGGGTCATCCTCCCGGTAAATCCGGTAGGGCTGCTTCGACCCGCCGTTCGGCGATTTCCACTCGTAGAACCCTGACGAGGGGACGAGGCAGGGACGTGATTCCCACGCCCGCTCGAAGACGCGTTTCTCGTCGGCAGTCTCGGAGCGAGCGTTGATGATGCCCTCCTCGGGTTCGTCCGCCCAGAACGGAATCAGCCCCCAGTGGTAGGCGTCGATCTCGTCGAAAGCCTCGTTCGTGATGATGTGGAGGTCGTCGCCAGGTGCGATGTTGTATCGAGGTGTGTACCCGCCGTCCGCGACGACCTCGGCGTCGAAGCGGGCCTCGAGGTCTGCTTGGTCGATGAAGAGCGAGTTCCGGCCACACATACATCCGGGTCCGGCCGGGAGAGTCTTCAACGTATCTGGAAATGTGAACGGCTCTGAATCGTCGATTAGAGCTCGGTCGGCGGCAGAAGCTCACAGAGAACAGCTGCTTGGTCAAGAAGTGCGTCGAAGAGCCGTTCAGTCGGTCGATATAGCGCGTGGTGTTCATCAACAGAGTATGGGGTTTTCTCATCATCTGTGTGTGAGAGAAATCCGCACTCGAGAAGCGGAGCAAGGGTAGTATCCAGCGCAGTTCCGGAACGGCCGGATTCGGCTTCAAGAGTGTGTCGAGGGAACTCAGAAAGGAACCGCGTACAACAACTCAGGACGTGAGCACGTCGATCAGCGAATAGTTCGTTGAGCGCAGTACGATGGGTGCGTGTCCAATACTCATCGAGTTTGACGTATGTGCGAACGATAGGAGAAAGCTCGTTCAAGGAACCATTAGCATGGACGATGCCAAGGTCGTTGAGCGCATGTTGGTCTTTGGTGTCCAGAGACTCGCCGAGGGGATGGAGAACAGTTTGAAGCGCCTCGTGGTACCGCGAAGTGAGAAATTCCCCGGCAACAACGTGGGCGTTCACGATATTTCGAGTTGGGTGCATTGACTCGTGGTGATCGGGGTTTCGGTGGTCGACGTGGGTTCGTGGGTAGCTCATAGAGCACCCCTTTCAACGTGGCGTTGAGTATTAACATTCCGAGCAGTCAGGCTCGAGACTGCAGCTGTGAAGGTTTAACCAACACGCCGGCGTCAATCGGGCGGTTGTTGGTTAATACGGAGAACGCTGGATTCAGGAACTATTCTCGGAAACAGGATCCAAACGGAGACTACTCGGGACTGTACCGGGATTGGAGGGGATCAAGTCGAGTTCCCTGAAACGCGGAAGCGACACGCCGCGGCTTATCGGGAACGTAGACCTCTAGTCGAATATGGGAGAACACACAACGTCGAACCGATTAGCGGTGGACCAGCCAACTCGGGGAGCTGACCGCAATCGGTCCCTCGCTGACCAGGCCGATCCAGCTACGAACGAGATGTTGTTGCCGTCACTCGGCGACGGCATCACGCTGCTCGACGTCGAGGGAGGCCGCGGTGTCCCAATCCTGCAGTCGCTCGTGCTCGACCATCTCCTCCTACACGACGGGCCCGCCTTCTGGGTCGACGCAAACGGACACGCGACGACGACGACACTCGCTCAGATCGCGCCGAGTCAACGGTTGCTCAACCGAATCCACGTGGCACGCGGATTCACCGCCTACCAGCACTACGGCGCCGTCTGTGATCTCCCGTCAGCGGTGAACAAGTCGATCCAGACGTCCACCGCCGAGACCGGGGCGGCCGGTCGAGGGGCACCAGGTCGCGACGAGGACACGTCTCCTCACACGCCCGCCCTCATCGTCGCGCCGGCCGTCGACACCCAGTACCGCGCCGACGATACCCTCGGCGAGACCCACGCGAAAACTCTCCAGGCTCGAACTCTCGCCCGGTTGGCGACCTACGCCGATGGATACGACATCCCGGTACTCGTTACACGAAACGAACGAAACGAATTCACCGAGCCAGTCGCGACGGTCGCCGACCACCACCTGGAGTGCGAGCAGACGCGGATGGGGCCACGGGTCGTCGGTGAGGACTTCGAGACGCTCGTCTATCCCGTTGACGACGGCGCGTACTACCAGACGACGTTCGCGTACTGGCGGCAGCTGCTCGCGGCACGCGCTACGCAGGTCGGCGTGGAACCGACGACGTCGGCGCCGACGCCGGAGGGTGTCGGGACGGGTGTCACCGCTGACGGTGAGACGGTGACGACCACCGCGAATCCCTTGCTCGATGCGTGGACCGCAACCGGTACAGGAGGCCGATAGCGATGGGGCGTACGAATCCGACCTACCGGGATGCACTGCGGGCCATCGAAGAGCGCTGGACGGAGTTCCGGCGGGCACTGCGGCGTCGCGACCAGCCGCGCTTCGACCGGCTGTTCGAATACGCCCGCGAGCACGCCGACGCGAGCGGGCTGTTGAACCACCAAAACCCGCTGCTGCCGGCGCTGCTCAGCATCGATCTCGAACAGGAGGCCCGCCTCGACGACCACGAGGAACGCCTCGAGGAGCTCGAAGCCGCAGTTACAACGAGCGATGACCAGGAGGCCGCTCCACCGGACGCGGACCAGTGACGATGCCGTTCAGTATCGACTTTCTGGACGACGGCCGCGTCCTGGAGTGGGAGGTAACCGCCGACGGCGCCGTCGCGACCGAACGCGATGACTACACCCCACGCTTCTACGTCGCCGCTCGCGACCCAGCGACCGACCTCGACCTCACGGCACTCCAGTCGGTGTACGACCAGCACCCGGATGTCGTCGCGACCGAGACGGTTGCGCGACGGCCGGGCTTTCGACGGGACGAGGAGACCGTTCTCGCGGTCGACGTCGCCCACATCGACCGCGTCACCCCACTCGCCCGGCAAGCGCGCCAGCTGTCGGCCTATCCAGTCGGGGATCTCGCCTGTTTCAACGTCGACTTCTCGCGAGAGTTCCGGTACTGTCTGGAGACCGGCGCCGATCCGACGCCGGCGAGCGAACTGTCGACGCTCCGGCTCAGCGTCCCGGTGACCGAAACGAGCAACGACGTCTATGGGGAGCTGTCCGTCGCCGGCGATACTGTTACCGGCTCGCCGACGGATCTCCTGACCGCCGTCCAGAGGGCGCTCGGTGCGCACGATCCGGACGTCCTGGTCTGCTCGACAAGCGAGATCGTCCCGACCCTGTACGAGATGGCGACGGACGCCGGCGTCGACGACTTCTCGCTGAGTCGGTGGCCGGACGTCGACTACCAGCAGCTCGCGAGCCGGTCGACGTACTCGAGCTACGGTCGCGTCGGCCACTCGCCGGCACGGTACAACGTGCCCGGCCGGGCGATCATCGACGAATCGAACACGTTCTTCTACGGGGAGACGAACCTCGAGGGCGTCCTCGACCTCGTGTCGCGCTCGAAAAAGCCCGTCCAGGAGCTCGCGTGGGCGTCAATCGGGAACGTCCTCACGGCGATCCAAATCTGTGAGGCCAACGACCGCGGCGTCCTCGTCCCGTGGAACTCCTGGCGCCACGAGTTCTACAAGCCGATGGGGACGCTCCACGACGCCGACCGTGGCGGCTTCATCTTCGCGCCCGAGGTCGGCGTCCACGAGAACGTCCACGAACTCGACTTCTCCTCGTTGTATCCGAACATTATCTGTACCCGGAACGTCTCACCGGACGTCATCCGGTGTAGCTGCCACAGCGACCGCGACGACGTCCCCGGACTCGGATACTCGATCTGCGACGACCGGGGCTACCTCGTCGACGTGCTACAGCCGATCATCGACGCTCGCGACGAGATCAAGGCGGCCATCCGTCGCGAGAAGGAACAGGACGACCCCGACGAGGACCGACTGGCAGAGCTCGAGGGGCGGTCGGGAGCGCTAAAGTGGATTCTCGTCGCCTGCTTCGGGTATCAGGGTTTCAGCAACGCGAA